>ERZ773139.720-NODE-720-length-42107-cov-3.925877_pt1 | contig 42107 bp, 36 predicted proteins | sample MGYA00580854_ERZ773139 | MGnify/ENA primary metagenome ERZ773139 (study PRJEB29015, sample SAMEA2737809) | human gut metagenome | biome: human gut; feature: human-associated habitat; material: faeces | place: China | collected 2012 ...
GTGGCTGACGTCGATCGCTATCAATGTTTGCCGAAGCTATCGCAGAACGTAATGGTTTCAAATGGTCGATACGTCTATGCCAGCAACGAGCGGTTGCTGAAGGAAAAGGGTGTGCTGTATGAAGAACTTGAAATGCTGATGGACGTTGCGCAGCTTCCCGAACGCTATAAAGTTGTTATCCTGCTCTACTATTAAGGATCTGTGCCCAAGTCAAATTCGGAGAGATTGCTGAAATTTATCAGAACGATGGCGATCGTGGACTCGTCGCCAATACGGGATTTTGAGAGTAAACCTCCCAGCCAGACTTGGCAGGAAATACGGTCGCGAGCTCGAATAAAATGGAAAAGGAGGGAGATATATGTTCCGGAAAATTTATCGCAGGTTTCCGATTTTGACGTGGTTGATAGCGCATCTCCTGCTCTTTTGCATTGAATGCGCGGTGAAGAAGGTATGCGGCAATATCGATTTGCTTTCGCTGATTGTCGCCGTAGAGGCTGTGATTACTTTGTGCATCAGCTGCGTCGTTTCATTCAAAAGGAGCGAGCTTTGGATTTACAAGGCGGTGCGCATCGCCTGCGTAATCCCGATCTTTGCGCTTACGTGTATGCTGTCCGGAGAAACGATCATGGATCGAATCGACGGGAGGGATTTGTACGCCGAAGTTGAAGCGATGTATGATAGCCTGAAGGAATACGAATTTGAAAAGATGGAGATTGATCCGGACAATGGCGTCGTTATTCTGTATCCGGCTGAAGAGGGCGGCGAAGAGGTTGTGGTTCATTATCGGGATCGCGGCGCGCTGAAATATCTGAAGCGTAAGATAAGAGATGCGCGGAGCTTTGAAAACGGGATTCTGTTTGCGGCCGGCTACTCGTGGGACGGGGACTGGTATGCGCTGTATGTTTCCGAAAATCCGGATGACCAATGGCTGGGCAGGATGAATGCCGAGCAAATCGTGCCAGGTGTTTATGATGTTCTCGTTCCGTGGAATGATTTATAGGGCGAGAGGGATTGCCGTTTTTGCAATCCTTGCGCCGCACGATTTTGGAGTGACGCAATTTTTCTTACTGAAAACTGGAAAATAAATTTTGAAAAAATGCGCGAAACCTATTGACAAAGGGGGAATGTGCTGGTATAATAACTCTTGTCTGTTGTGAGACACGGCTCACGGGGTGTGGCGCAGTTTGGTAGCGCACGTGCTTTGGGAGCATGGGGCCGCAGGTTCGAATCCTGTCACCCCGATGTATGCGACCTCTTGGTCAAGCGGTTAAGACACCGCCCTTTCACGGCGGTAACACGGGTTCGAGTCCCGTAGAGGTCGCCAATTTCTTTGTCAAGTTCGCTATGAGTTTGTCCGGGCCTTTAGCTCAGTTGGTCAGAGCAGTCGGCTCATAACCGATCGGTCCCGGGTTCGAGTCCCCGAAGGCCCACCATACAGGGGTATAGCTCAGCTGGTAGAGCAGCGGTCTCCAAAACCGCGTGTCGAGAGTTCGAATCTTTCTGCCCCTGCCATTTTATTATTGACAACTTGAGTTGTTTTTGCTATACTTAGTAAGCTCGATTGCGACAATAAAGCGCAGAATATGGCCAAGTAGTTCAGTTGGTTAGAACGCCAGCCTGTCACGCTGGAGGTCGTGGGTTCGAGCCCCATCTTGGTCGCCATATGCTGCTGTAGCTCAGTCGGTAGAGCGCATCCTTGGTAAGGATGAGGTCGGCGGTTCGAATCCGCCCAGCAGCTCCAAAAACTCCTGTTTTCTATTGAAAACAGGAGTTTTTCTTTGCCTGTTTTTCCTCTATGTGTGAGGGCATGAAGCAAGGTGGGCGCATATCCTCACCCTTGCGGGAAATACGCTTTGCCCCATAGGACGAATAGCACCTGTTACACGGTAATTATCTTCAGCCACTCAATATATTCCAGGGCCAATTCCGACAGCACTCGAGAGGGGTTACAGATATACCCGATCTCGATTTGCCCCAGATCCGTGATGGGCACACTGACCAAGGAGCGGCGGCGGTCCTCCTGCGTCAGATAGCCGGAGCCGGTCACATAGGCATCGCCCAGTGCCAGCAGTGAATACGCCATCGCCCGGTCGGATACCGAGATGATCTGCTGCTGGGGATTCCACTGGCGTCTGGTCGTCGTGAATCGGGCCGAGGACGGGTGACACTCCTCGTAAGAAATAAACGGGTACTGCTGGATGTCCGCCAGTGTAACGCTTTTGCGCTCGGCTAAGGGATGCGTATTTTGGATGTAAATATGCAGCAGATCATATTTCAGGTGCTGAAAAAATATATTCCGCCGATTACATGCCTTGATGATGGCGCTGCGGCTGTCGCTGGTGAAAAACAGCACGCCGATGTCGGAGCGATTCGTTTCCACATCCTGCAGCACCTGATCCATGTTGCCCTCAAAATAGCCCAGATGATATTTCTGATTCTTAGGCTGGCATACAATATGCTCAAAGGCATCGATACCGGAGACATGGTGCAGGGAGGATACGCAAAAATACTCGCATTCCCCCTTGTGGTTTTTATACTTGTCATCCAAATCCTGGTAGATATTTGTCAGAAGCTGTGTATCCTTCAGGAATGCCTCTCCCTGGCGCGTCAGCGATATGCCCTTACTGGTTCGCTCAAAAAGAACCATGCCATATTCCCGCTCCAAATTTCGGATCGACTCGGATAGACTGGATTGGGAGATGAACAGCGACTCTGCTGCCTTGCCGATAGAGCCTGCCCTGCTGACGGCCCGGACATATAGTATTTGCTTCAATGTCATCGTTTTCACCTCATACTTGCGCTGCTGCCGTAGATGGAGACCTCACGCCACTGTTTGCCCCAACCGACACCGCTGGAGTTGTAATTGCAGGATATTTTTCTGATTTTAGCATCATTCTTGTTAAAAAGCAACCTCCGACATTATAAATTAACCTCCCAAAAGCCCTGTTTTTACCTGGAAGTCATCGGTCTTACCGATGGCTTTACATCGCTTATTTGTTCTTCAAATTCTACGGGTGCAGGCGTATAATGAGTTCACGCAAAATACCACCCATGGAAAAAAGCCGGACTGCTTGTCCGTATCAACCCATGGAGAGAACGACCCTGAAAGGAGGAGCCTATGATAGCCGAACACGCGCAAACCGCCACCGAGGCCCCCATTGTTTTAAAGTGTGTTGATCTATGCAAGTGCTATAACGGTGTCGTACAGGCCAGCGATCACATTAACTTCACCTTGCGCCGCGGCGAGGTGCACGCCTTTCTGGGGGAAAACGGTGCGGGAAAGAGTACACTGATGAAAATGCTCTACGGCATCGAGCAGCCCGATGAGGGGCAGCTGTTCCTTTCCGGCGAGCCTGTGGTGCTGAAAAGCCCTGCTGACGCCATTGCTCATGGCATCGGTATGGTGCACCAGGAGCTGATGCTGATTCCCCACCTGACGGTGGCGGAAAACATTACCCTGGGGCAGGAGGTCAGGACCAGATGCGGACGGCTGAAAAAGCAGGAAGCGTCACGCAGTATCCGGGAGCTGGCCGCCTCCTATGGCTTAGACATAGACCCTGATGCGCTGGTGGACAAGCTGACCATCGGGCAGCGCCAGCGAGTGGAGATCGTCAAGCTGCTGTATCGTAAGGCGGACATTTTGATTTTCGACGAGCCCACCGCCCTGCTGACGCCCCAGGAGTCCGACGCGCTGTTTGATGTGCTGCGCCGTCTGCGGGAGCTGGGCAAGTCCACAATTTTCATTACGCATAAGCTGCGGGAGGTCTATCAAATTGCAGACCGCATGACCGTGATTCGGCAGGGTCGGATCATCGGCACCACCACCCCTCAGGAAACCGGCATGGAAAAGCTGACGCAGATGATGGTGGGCAAAACGGTTCCCACCGGGCGCCGCCGACCCCATCCCATTGGGGCGGAAGAGGTGTTGCAGGTAAAGGACCTCAGCGTGCAGAACCGTGGCGGCGCCGCTGTGCAAAATGTCACCTTTTCCATTCGCTCCGGCGAGGTGCTGGGCGTAGCGGGCATCGAGGGCAACGGGCAGACGCCCCTGGCGCAGGCCCTTCTGGGCCTTTGCCGCCCCTCCTCCGGCAGCATTCTCCTGGACGGGCGGGAGATCACCGGCCGCACGACCAAGCAGATTCGGGATGCCGGCGTGGGCAGCATTCCCGATGATCGGCAAGGCATGGGCCTCATTCTCAGTATGCGGCTCTTTGAAAATATGCTGCTGAACGCCTACGACGAAAAGCCCTATGCCAAAAGCCCGCTGCTGGAGGACTGGACGGCCGCCCGCCGTGATGCGCAGGCTAAGATCGCCGATTACAGCATTGCGGCCACCAATGAGTCGGTTGTGGTCGGCACCCTCTCCGGCGGCAATCAGCAAAAAATCGTCGTCGCCCGGGAGCTTGACCGGGGCTGCCGGATGCTCATTGCCGCGCAGCCTACCCGGGGCGTTGACATCGCCTCGGCGGATTACATCCAAGGCCGCATTTTGGCAGCGGCGGAACAGGGCTGCGCTGTGCTGCTCATTTCCAGCGATTTGGACGAGCTGATCAAGGTCTCAGATCGGATCATGGTGCTGTTCCGCGGGCAGATCATGGGATTTGTGGATGCAGACAATGCCACCCGTGAGGCCTTAGGACGCATGATGCTGGGCGAGGCCCACTGACCTTCCCTTATTGATCCTGCTGCCGATTAAACGGCAGCTTAGAACTAACCGTGCAAAAGGAGGAACTAAGATGAAGTTTACAAATGTGAAAAAGTGGCTGGCCATGCTGCTGGCGGTCTGCTCGATGCTGTCCCTGGTGGCCTGCGGGAAGTCCGACAAGGATTCGGCAGGTGACGATTTCGAGAAGGGCACTAAGGTCGCCGTTGTGTTCTCCTCCAGCGGACTGGGAGACAAGTCCTTTAACGACGCGCTGTATAACGGCATGAAGAAGGCGGAGAGCACCATGGGCATCCAGTGGGTATATTCCGAGCCTAAGGATGACGCCGAGTACGAGGGCCTGATATCCGGCTATGCCGACAGCGGAGACTGCGACCTTATCATCTGCCTGGGCGGCAGCCAGAGCTCCAGCCTGGAAAATGTGGCCCCCAACTATCCGCAGCAGAAGTTTGTGATCCTGGACGCTGTGGTGGAGGGTGACAACATCCGCAGCTACACATGGCGCGATCAGGAGCTGGGCTTTTTGGCCGGCTTCCTGGGTGCCAGCCTGTCCGACACCAATACTCTGGGCTTTATCGGCGCCCACGACATCCCCTTGTGCAATCTGGGCGCTGCCGGTATGATTGCCGGAGCCCACTATGCTAACCCTGACTGCCAGGTGCTGGTGGACTATGCCAACGGCTGGGCAGAGGTCAACGGCTGCTATGAGCTGGCCACATCCATGCATGAGCAGGGCGCCAGCCTGCTATACCACACCGCCAGTGCCGGCGGCCTGGGTATCCTCAATGCCGGCAAGGAGAAGAACTTCCTGACCATTTTCTTTGACGGCAACCTGAATGCGGACGCGCCCCAGACCAACATTGCCAGCGCCATCCGGGACTTCCCCGCTTGCGCCCAGGAAGCGATTCAGGATGTCATTGACGGTAAGTTCACCGCCGGCGCCATCGAAAAGGGCCTGACAGAGAACAGCCTGTACCTGGATTTTGACGGCTCTGCCTATCAGATCCCCGCTGATGTGATGGAGAAGTACAATGCGGCGGTGGCTGCCATCAAGGACGGCACCATCGTGGTCCCCAGCACCATTGAAGAAGCAAAGGTGTGGAAGGCGGCGTAAATCCAACACGGGGCTGAAGGCATGCCTGACCTTCGGCCCCGAGCCTTATAGGCAGAGATAAATCATCTGCGCAAGGAGGGACACTGTGAAAAAAACAAGGATTCGATTGTCGCTGTTTTCGTTGGTTCTGGCGCTGGTGCTGTTCGGGCTGACCATACGGCTTACCGGGCGGGATCCTCTGGTCGTATATTGGAGCATACTCACCGGCTCCTTCGGCAGCACCAAGAGCTTTCTGAATGTGCTGGCATATATGCTGCCGCTGATCATGACCGGTCTCGGCGCGGCGGTGGCCTTCCAGAGCGGTGTTTTCAACATCGGCGGTGAGGGACAGGTGCTGGTGGGCGGTCTGGCCTCCGTTATTGTGGGCCTGACGGTGCCGCTGCCGGCACCGTGGGGCTGGCTGCTGGCACTGCTGGCGGGCTTTGCAGCCGGCGCTCTATGGGCGCTCCTGCCCACCCTGTTTGCCGGGCGAAACCTGACCTCACTGTCCGTGGCCACCATTATGATGAACTCCATCGCCGCCCTGCTGACGGAGTATATCGTCAAAAGCTATTTTCAGCGGCCCGGTGCCAGCAACACGGAGACCGTGGTTGTTAACGAGGGCAGCATTTTGCCGCGCATTTTCCCCAGTACGCAGTTTAACTACGGCATCCTTGTGGCGCTTTTTTGCGTAGTGGTCGTGACCTGGATGCTGTATAAGACCCCCTTTGGCTTTTCCCTGCGGGCCATGGGCAGCAACCCCCGTGCCATGCAGCAGGCCGGACTGCCGATCTATGGCCGGACGATTGCCGCCATGTGCATCAGCGGCGGTCTGTTTGCCCTGGGCGGGTCCATCCAGTGCCTGGCGGTATATAAGCGCTTTGTCATGGGCTTCTCCCCCGGGTACGGCTGGGACGGCATTACCGTGGCCACCCTTGCCATGAATTCGCCTGTGGGTGTGCTGCTGAGCGCCTTCCTGTTTGGAATGCTGCGCTCCGCCTCCATCAGCATGAGCCTGACCAGCCAGGTGACAACGGAGATGATCTCCGTGCTCCAGGGCTTTATTGTCATGCTGGTGGCCTCTCCGGATGTGTGGAATGTGCTGGGCCACCTGTGGCAGCGGCTCAAGGGATGTGTCGGCCGGGGCCGGAAACAGGAAGGAGCTGCTGAATGATGGATTTTTGGATCTCATTTGCCAACTTTTTTGCCTCTGCCATCCGGCTGACCGCACCCATTGCACTGGGCGCCCTGGCCTGCACCATCAGCGAGCGGGCCGGCGTCATCAACATCGGCATTGAGGGCTCCATGCTCTTCAGCGGCTTTCTCGCCGCCGTGGGCGCCTACTATACGGGCAGTCCCTGGGTAGGGCTGCTGTGCGGCTGCGCCGCCGGTGCATTTCTGGCGCTGATCCTGGGGGTGCTGGCCATTTACTGCAACGGCCAGCAGATCGTAATCGGCATCGGCCTCAACCTCTTCGGCCCGGGCTTTGCCTATATGCTGATGCGCGCCCTGTGGGACACCACCGGCATCTCCCCGTGGGTGGAGGGCTTTCAGGCCGTGAATATCCCCCTGCTCTCCCGCATCCCCATAGCGGGCACCATGCTCAGCGGCTACCCAGCCTGCATCTATCTGGGGCTGCTGGCGGTGGTGGTTATGCAGTATCTGCTGCATCGAACCGCCTGGGGCCTGCGGATTCGTGCCGTGGGCGAAAACCCCGCCGCCGTGGCCACCCTGGGCATCAATGTCTACCGCCTGCGAATGCGCGCGGTGCTTTTGGGAGGCGTTTTTGCCGGCATGGGAGGCGTTGTCATGTGCCTCAGCTCCGCCAATGTGTTTGTCAATGATATGTCCGCCGGGTCCGGCTTTATGGCCTTTGCCGCCAACCAGTTCGGCCAGTGGTCTCCCGTCGGCGGCTATCTTGCCACGCTGCTGTTTGGCGTGATGCAGGCGCTGCGGATGCGCCTGCAGAGCATCGGCATCGCCACGCAGCTGACCCAGATGCTGCCCTATCTGGCCGCGCTGATCGGCATCAAGCTCACCGGTATGCGGATGCGGACGCCGGCGGCCAATGGCACCCCCTATCCCCATACGCTCTCCGCTCCCTGCCTGCGCCGGAAAAGCGCCGGGAAATCACAGTCGAAAGGATCAAAGGCATGAATATTACATTTCACGAATGCAGATATATCCTGCACCTGAAGGATTACGACAGCGGTGTCTTTTTCTACCGCGAGGTACTGGGCCTGCAGCCCAACTATAACTGGTCCATTGTCCCCGATCAGAAGGGCTACCGCTTCTACATGGGCAGCGGACGGCTGGAAATCACCCAGATCCCCTTTACCCCCCGGCAGGGACACAGTGAGTTTTTGGCCCAGTGCTCCGACCTGCCTCTGTGCATGGAGCGGATTTTGGAGGAAATGCCCCACATCGAGATCCTCTCTCAGGATGCCCGGCAGGTAACCCTCCGGGACACCGAAGGCAATCTGGTGCATCTGCTGCAGGACGACAGCCCCTGCAGCGGCGGCGATGTGGATAAAACGGATATGTTTACCGGCACCTTTACCGGCGTGCTTTATGAGGATGATTTGGCGGCGGCGCAGAGCTTCTACTGCGACCGGCTGGGGCTTCCGCTGCTGGAGCGGCAGGCAGATGCGCTGCTGCTTCAGGCCGGCGATGCACAGCTGCTGCTGCGCAGGCGTCCGGCAGGCTGCACCCTGGGCCCGTCCATGATCGGCCTGGAGGCCAGCAGCGTCAACAAGCTGTACGACCGCTTCAGCCAAAGCCCGGACTATAAGGAGGCCGGGGTGCTGCGTGACACGGACTTTGATGCGCGGCGGCTGTTCCAGATGTACGACCCCAGCGGCAATGTGGTGGAGATCTACGCCTACCTGCGCAATGTGCGAGAGGAAATTTTGATGCACTGATTATAGAAAGGGAAAAATATGTGGCGCAAAGAATACAGGATCGTTTATTATTCCTGGGAGTTTGACACCCTGCAGTCCTTTTATCGGGATCTGCTGCGTCTGCCCCAGATGTATGGCTGGTACACCAGCCCGGTGGATCGCGGCTGCAAGTTCAAGATCGGAGACAACCGCCTGGAATTGATCTGCCGCCATCCCACCCTGCCCCAGGGCCCTGCGGGAATGCGGTTAGAGGCAAAGGACATTGAGCTGTGCTACGCCAACCTGAAAAAGGAGCCTCGGGTCACCGTTATCCGCCCCCTGCAGGCTCACCCGTGGGGCGAATACAGCTTCTGCATCAAGGACCCCGTGGGCAACTGGGTGGAGGTCTACCAGCTCTCCGAGCAGTATCGGCCTATGGGGGCCGATGACGGCGGCTGCTACTTTACCGATGAGTATACCGCCATTCTTTTTGCGGAGGATCTGGAGAAGATCACCGCCTTTTACAGGGATTCCATGCAGATGCCCGTGGTCACCTCCTGGGATCGGGGTCCCGAGGATCGGGGCTGCCGCCTCCGCTCTGCCGGCGGCTTTACGGACATTCGGCAAAAGACGGAGAATACGCCCCAGGGTCCTGCGCTGACCACCATTGAGGCCGAGGATGTCAACGCCTGCTTTGCGTGGCTGGAGAGCCGCGACGATGTGGAGGTGCTGCTGGGGCTTACCGACACCTGGTATGGCGACCGGATTTTCCAGATCTGCGATGAGGAAAAGAATGTGGTGGAGGTGCTGGCCTATCGCCGCAATATGAAAAATCGGGACACGCTGCCGCAAGAGGATCCGTCATGAGGGAAAGGATACTGATTCGAAACGCGGATGCTGTGGTGACCTGCGATCCGGCGGATCGGGTGCTCTATAACAGCGACATTCTCATCTGCGGCGGCCGCATTGAGGCGGTGGGGAGCAACCTTGCCGCCGGTGACGCCCGGATCATTGATGCCGCAGGTAAGTATGTTTATCCCGGCCTTGTTAATACACACCACCATTTTTTTCAGGCCTTTGTGCGCAACCTCATGACGATTGACCGCCCGGGGCTGACGCTGATGCAGTGGCTGGATGACATCTATAAGGTTTTCGTCCGTATCGACGGGGATGTGATTTTCTATGCCAGCGCCGCCTGTATGGCAGACCTTATTAAGCACGGCTGCACCTGCTCGGTAGATCACCAGTACTGCTATACACCGGCCACCGGCAAGCAGGGGGTGGACCGGCAGATGGAGGCCGCCCGTCTGATGGGCTTTCGCTTTGTAGCCGCCCGCGGCACCAACACCCTGCCCCGCTGGAAGGGCAGCACCATTCCCGATGAGATGTGCGAGACAACAGCGGAGTACCTGGACGACTGCCAGCGTCTGCTGGCACTCTATCACGACCCGGAGCCTTTCTCCATGCGGCAAATCGTGTTGGCTCCCTGCCAGCCCATCAACTGCACCGAGGACACCTTCCTGGAGACCATACGCCTGGCCCGCAGCGCCGGCGTCCATATGCACACCCATTTGTGCGAGGGGGAAAACAGCAGCATGGTGCGCCGCTTCGGTGTCCGCTCCCTGGAATGGTGCCGCCGCATCGGCTTTGTCGGCAGTGACATTTGGCTGGCCCATGGCCGGGAAACGCTGCCGGAGGAATATGCTCTGCTGGCGGAAAACCACATGGGCATCTCCCACTGCCCAGCGCCCACCATGCTGGGCGGCAGCGAGATTCTGGACATCCCCGGTATGCGTAAGGCCGGCATACCCATAAGCCTCGGCGTGGATGGCTGTGCTACCAACGACGGCTCCAATATGCTGGATACCCTGCGCCTGGCGTACCTGATGCAGACCTTCCTCAACAAAAAGCGGGGCGGTTGTCCCTCTCCCTATGAGATGCTGAAGCTGGCCACTGTGGGGGGCGCTGACATGATCGGGCGTCCGGAGCTGGGGCAGCTTGCCGCCGGGAAGGCGGCGGACCTCTTCATGGTCGATGCCCGGCGCCTGGAATACGCCGGTGCTCTCCATGACCCCGCATCCATGCTTGCCAAGCTGGGCGTCACCGGTCCCGTCTGGCTGACCATGATCAATGGCCGTGTTGTTTATCGGGACGATCATTTGACCGGCGTAGACGAGGCGAAGCTGCTGCAAGAGGGCGAGCGGGTCTGCACCCGTGTGCTGCGGGATACCTGCGAGGCCTTTGCACCCTATCGCCGCAATCCACAATAGGAGGAAAGGAAAATGTCATATCTGGACTTTCAGCTGCTTCTCTATGTGTCATCGGAGCAGTATGAGCCTTGCCGTACCTTTTACGAGCAGGTATTTGCGACACAACCGTTCTATGGCTGGGACGAGGGGCCGGAGGACCGCGGCGTTAAGTACGATCTCGCCGGCACAAAGCTGGTGCTGCTGACCCAGGAGAATCCGTTCCCCACCTTCGGCGCCGTGCATTTCCAGCTGCAGGTGCCGACTCTGGAGGACATCTACCCCCGGGCGCAGGCAGCCGGGGCCGTCACCCGGGAGCCTTTCTTCCGTCCTTACGGCTGGCATATGTTCCGCATGGCGGATCCGGCGGGAAATCACATCAATATTTATACCGTGCCAACCGCCGCCGAATAAAGCGCACCGAAACCGTAAAAAGCTAAGGGAGGCAGCATACGAAACAGAACCGTTTCGTAAGCTGCCTCTCATTTTTCTTTTCGTTTATAATTGCCGAGGCTCACGGCATCACCCGGCGGGCCACGCGGATAAAGTCCTCCTTGCCGAAAATCACCGGCACCGGGTACACGGGGTTGGCCTCCGCTTCGGCCCAGGCGGCCATTTGGGGCAGGTCCTCCGGCCGAATGCAGGGAAAGCGTTCGGGGATGCCCAGCGCCCGGTTCATGAGGTAAATGGCGTCAATAAATGCCCGGGCCTCCTCCGACCGACTCCCTGCCGGGCACAGACCCAGCACATCCGCCAGCTTCTGCTGCACTTGCTGACGCTCCAGCTCGGCCATTTGCCGCTGGTAACGCTGCTCCAAGACATCGTACATAGGGACGATATAAGATATGCACCGGGAGATGTCAAGTCGGGGCGAATGACGGAGGTTTTCTCCATTGCAATATGTCATATCCTGTGCTATAATGCACTTAAACTGAATAACGGGACAGCGTGAGCCGGGTTTATCCCGGCGGCGGAATGGGGTGAGAGGCCCCGCGAGACGGTCACTGTGATGCCGATTTATTCGGCTAAGCCAGATACGCAATACGCTGCTCCCGGGCACCGCCATCTCCGGAGCCGAAGCTGTCGTATAGAATTTGCTTCACCCGGTTGCCTATGGCGGCCGGGTGATTTTTTGCTGCCAGGCACCATGGTGCCTCATGCTTTCTATAGAAAGCATGATAGCCATTTCAAGCCGCCGGGGCGGGGGAGGACGGCAGACCCCTCCGCCCCGCTTTCCATGAGCCGGACGGGACGATGTAGGCATCGCCCCCAATGACAGCAAAAGCAACAGCCGCAAGGCGTTTACATAGAGAGAAGAGAAATAATTACAAGGAGGAAAAAGAAATGAAAAAACGAATTCTTTCGTTTGTCCTGGCGCTGGTGATGGCGGTCTCGCTGCTGCCGGTCAGCGTGCTGGCGGCGGAGGATACACCTGCGGTGAAGTTACAATACTCGCCGCCCGACTCAGATGTGAAAGTGATTGGAACATACCAGGTTGACGAAGATACAACGTGGGATGTTCGACTGGTCACGGTGAATTCGATAAAGTATAATTATATTCAAACATCTAATTACACAAAGACAGGCGTGATTTCAACCGAGAAGTACAATGTTGGCGACCTTGTGGCCGGCAAATATGAGACGAGTCATTACAAAGGCTCGGAGACTTACGAGAGCGGAATCCGTCTCTACGATCAGATGAGAGACCATTTGCACTTGACTGTTGCTGACGCATTAGAAAGCACCGCAACGCAGACATGCTTCTATAACTTCAAAACGACGGGGAGGCCTACGAATGCAAAAGTAAAGGAAATCTGTGGACTTCTCATCATTCAGTGGACGGCAGGCGAGTTTGTTCCTCCGGATAAGACGAAATTACAAGAGGCGATCGAAAATGCCCCCACTGCCGATAGCGGGAAGTATTACACCACTGGAGATAAGTTCAACGGAAAGAACACCAACCCAAAAGGCTTTTGGGCAGATTACCAAACGAAACTGAAAAGTGCAAAAATAATCAATACAAGCACAAGCGCAACACAAGAGAGAATCGACAAAGCCGTTGCCGGGCTGCAAGCCGCCATTGCCAACCTGATTCCCACCACGCAGGTGAACCCCACGATTCTCCATGAGACGTTGAGAATAATGCATGCCAGCGGATTCTACGAAGACTCAACAAGATACACTCCGAACACGTGGGCGCCCTTTGACGCGGCGCGCACGGCAGCCCAGGCGCTGCTTGACGGGCTCTTCGATGAAAACGGAAATGCCACCGCCGCCAATACAGCGGAAAAGCAGAGTGAGATAGACGCTGCGGTTGCTGCACTGACGGAGGCAGAGAAAAATCTGTATGGAAACTATACGGTGGAAAGAAATAAAGAGACCATCGAACGAATCAACACGTTTTTGGCGGACGTGATCGCACTGGCGGATACCGTTAAGCAGAGCGATTATACCGCCGAAAGCTGGGCGAAATTTGCCGCCGCCCTGACCGCCGCCAGGAACGCCAAAGCCCCCGTGCTGACGGACACCAAGGCGGACGATGCGTCTGTTGCCGCCTATAAAAAGGTGTATGAGGATCTGTATCATGAGTTCTACTGTGGTCTGACCCCGGTGGGCGAGATCACCGTCTCCCTCACATATCTTGACCCGGAGAAGGCGCGTCAGGGGAACGGTACAGGCTCTCGCGCCGGTGCCACCCAGCAGGTGACGCTCAGCGGCGACTACTCCCTCTATGCGGCGGTGGACTCGCTGAAAAACAAGCCGGCGAATCGAATTATCTGGCCGAATGCCAAGATATTTATCAACGGCGTCTACGTCACCGAGTGGTATCTCGAGCAAGAAACTTCTGACTACCGAAGTCATACCGTATCCAAAAATTTACGGCTGCACCCCGGTGACACGGTCGTGGTGGATCTCAATCTGGACCCGCAAACTGAGAACCAGCCCACCATCTACGACAGCAGCGCACACCTGTGGCAGTATATCGACAGTATAAAGACATCGCAGTTTGTCCAGAGCAACGGGCTGGAGGTGAAGGCGGGCGAACCGTTTACCCTGACCATCCAGCAGGCAAAGGCGGCGTTGGGTCGCAGCCGTGCTGTCGAGGCGGGCGCAAACATGACCCTGTTTATCAGTGACATGGCGGAAGCCCCCGCCGATAACCACCCCACCACGAAGCAGATTACTCAGAATGAAAAAGCGGTTATCACCGATGCAGACGGCAGTGCCAGTGTGACGCTGTACCGTGAGGGCTGGTATCTGATCGCTGCCTATGACCTGCGGAAGGACGAAAAGGGCAACATCGATAACGGCGGTGACGGCAAAACCCCCAGCTACGCAGGTAAATACTATTCTGCAAACAGCGGCGCAGCCATTTGGGTTCATGTGAATACGCCCGACGACTTGTCCGCCGTGAAAAACACTTTGCAGTCCCAGCTGGACAAGGCGTATGCCGCCTATGCGGAAAACTATTTCCGCCCCGCTGTCTGGAGCGAACTCAAGAGTGCCTATGATACCGGCACCGCCGGTATCAAGGCTGCCACCACCTCCGGCGATGCCAGCGATGCCCAGCAGACGGCCATTGAAACCATCAGAAAGCTGCAAAACGACACCACCGCGGAGAATAAACAGAACCTGACCACCTTCCGCACGGAGCTGAACAAGCTGCCCGACGATGCCAGCCTGCTTTCCGCCGGTGTCAAGTCCACCGTGGACAAGCTGATCGCCTGCTATGAGGGCATGAGCGACTACCAGCGCAGGCAGCTGACCGGCGTGGAGCAAACCAAGTACAACAGTATCAAGGCTTTCGCCGATACCCACGAGACCTTCCCGGAGGACAAGGCGTTCAAGCTGACGGTGAACGTGGTGGGTGACACCGACGAAGTTACCGCCGCGCTGAACGATATGACCAAGTACCTGCGGGAGCATCCTGCCACCCAGGATCGCGGCAGCGGCGGACGCCATGACACCCCCATCCAGACCGAGCCGTTCTGCGTTTTCACGGCAGCCATCCCGGATCGCACGGAAGTGACAACGGCCGCCGCATGGACCAAGGTGCGCTTTGTCTCCAGTATCGACTATGCGGCGTACTTCCAGACCCGTGCGGCGAAGGGGACGTTTACCGTGGACGGTGCGAAATGGAGTATCAGCAATGAGAACCTGCAGTTCACCACCGATGGCTACGGTTATACCGTCAATGGCGGTTTGACTGTCACTATTGGCGGCGAAGCCTATGAGATCAAGAGCGTCACCTATCAGGGAATTGATCCCGGTTCTATAAAGTCCGGAACGATGATTGCCTACGATGACACAGAGTATCTGGGCAAGAATAAGGACTATATCAATATGCGCTTTGAGGATGCGGCGCAGGGGTTCACCATGCCCTACAACGATGTGGCCGTAACCGTCACATGGGGGCCTGTCAGCGAGAACGTGAACGCCGCCAGGACGGCTGCTCTCTCCCGCCTGCAAACGCTGTATAACAGCCTGGGCGACAAGGCGAAGGCCGCCTATGACACTGGTGTGGATAGCATCAACGCCGCCGCCTCTGTCACTGCGGTGGAGACTGCCTATCAGGCCGCCGTGGTGGCGATGAAGAAAGCCGCCAACAACTACGGCAAGGTGCAGGTCATTGTGGAGAACACCACCTATTCTAAGAAGGACGGAGCACCTTGGGACGGCACGCTGGTGGATACGTGGGTCGATCTGTCCGCCGACAGCACCATGATGTCTTGCGTGGTCGATGCGCTGAAAACCAAGAACGCCACGGTGGAGGGTGTGGAGAGCAACTACATCTCCTCCATCAACGGCCTCGGCGAGTTTGACGGCAGCAAGTCCTCCGGCTGGATGGGCACGCTGAACGATTGGTTCGTCAACGAGGGCTTCGGCGCGTTCACGGTGAAGAGCGGCAAGCTGGCAAGCGGCGATGTGATTCGCATTATGTTCACCTTGAACGGCTATGGCGCCGACCTGGGCGGCACCTGGGCCAATTCCGACACCACCCTCAGCGCCCTGAAGGTCACCGGCGGTAAGCTGGCCCCCAATTTCGTCTCCGGCGAGGCCGGCGGGCGGTATGACTATACTCTGGTCATCGATGGCGACAGCGGCAGCATCCGCCTGAGCCCCACCGCCGCCAACAAGAACTTCCAGGTCAAGGCCTTCCTCAACGAGAAAGTTACCGATAAGACCGAGGGCAGCAGCTTCTTCAAGCGCACGGAGAGCATCCCTGTGAAGGTGGGCGACACCATCTATGTGGGCTGCGGTGCCAAGGGCTGGCTGAGCATGAATAATCAGAGCGGCAATACCCAGAGCAGCGACGGCACCTGGTATGTCCTGCATGTCGTCAGCGCCGACACCGGTGCGGACTATGTCACCGGGCTCATCGACGACCTGCCTGCCGCCGTGAACTACGAGAACTATTCCGCCGCCGAGGACGCCGTTTCCGCCGCCCGGGCTGCCTACGGCATCCTCAGCAAGACCGAGCAGTCCAAGGTGAGCAACCTCGCCAAGCTGGAGAAGCTGGAGCAGGCCATTGCGGGCTTCCGCTCCGTGGACACTCTCAAGGCTCAGATTTCCGACCTGCCGGAGGCCGATAAGCTGTCCGTGGCCGACAGCCAGGCAGTGGCCGCCGCCGAAAAGGCGTTTGCCGCCCTGACGACAGAGCAGAAGGACTGCCTCACCATCGCAGAGGTGGAGAAGGCCGAGGCCGTGTTTGCCGAGATGAAGAAGATCCTGGAGGTACCTATCAAGGACGCTGAGGCCAAGATCGACGCCATCGGTGAGGTGACCCTGGAGTCCGAGAACGCCATTGACGCCGCCCGGGCTGCCTATGAGGCACTGACGGAGGCCCAGCAGGCTCAGGTTACCAACTACGACAAGCTCACCGCCGCTGAGGCTCGCCTGGCGGTTCTGAAGCCCGCCAAGCCTGTGGAGAAGCTTATCGACGCCATCGGCGAGGTGACCCTGGGGTCCGAGAGCGACATCGCTGCTGCCCGGACTGCCTATGACAATTTGACGGAGGCCCAGCAGGCCGAGGTCAAGAACTATGACAAGCTCACCGCCGCTGAAGCGGCTTATGCCCGGCTGCTGGCTGAGCAGAGCGAGCGCCTGGAGAAGATTTACAAGACCACCGGCGACTATATCGCCGCTCTGGGCACCCCCGGCGTCGGCTCCACCGGCGGCGAGTGGATGACCATCGGCCTGGCCCGCAGCGGCCGCCCCGTGCCCGCCGGGTACTATGACAATGTGGTGGAGTATGTGAAGGCCAAGGCTGACGCCAATGAGCGTCTGCACCGGGCGAAGGTCACCGACAACGCCCGGGTGATCCTGGCCCTGACGGCCATCGGCAAGGACGTCACCAATGTGGGTGGCCACAATCTGCTGAAGGGCCTGGATAACATGGCCTATGTGCAGAAGCAGGGCATCAACGGCCCCATTTTCACCCTCATCGCCCTGGATAGCCACAATTATCCCACCATGGGTGATGTGACCCGGGAGAAGCTGATTCAGGTGATCCTGGATGCCCAGCTTCCCGGCGGCGGCTGGAACCTCAGCGGCGAGAACGCCGACACCGATATGACCGCTATGGCCATTCAGGCCCTGGCCCCCTACTATAAGACCAACGAGACCGTGAAGGCTGCTGTGGATAAGGCCCTGGAGGCCCTTTCCGCCCTGCAGCGCAATGACGGCGGCTTTGGCAGCTGGGGCACCGTGAACAGCGAATCCTGCGACCAGGTCATCGTGGCCCTTACAGCCCTGGGTATTGATCCTACCACCGACAGCCGCTTTGTGAAGAACGGCAACACCGTACTGGACGCTCTGGCCGGGTTCTATGTCACCGGCGGCGGATTTAAGCACACCGCTGACGGCGAGCGGAACGGCATGGCCACCGAGCAGGGCTACTACGCCCTGGCGGCCTACTACCGCTTCGTAAACGCCCAGACCCGGCTCTATGACATGAGCGATGTGACCATTCAGACCGGCGGCAGCACCGTAACCCCCGGCGCAAGCACCCCCGCCACCGGCGATACCGGCGTGCTGGTTTGGGTCATCGCCCTGCCCGTGACGATTCTCGCCGCCGCCTTCGTTCTGAAGCGTAAGGAGCGGGAGGAGTAAGCTCTCTGCATAAAGAGACTGGAAACGCCTACTGAAAAACAATAAAAGAAACTCCGACCCTTTGGGGAACCAAGGGCCGGAGTTTTTTTGACCGCATAAAGACGCATTTGCAAAGGAGACGATATTGCTTAAACTGAAAATCGACAATTTCATACGAAACCCGTCATATTTGCGTCGGCCATTGTAGAACGAACATAGGACACAAATGGCCAAAAATCGTGTAAAATCATTACAGAAAGACCAAGCGGCGCTGCGTCGGACTGCAAGAGCTCCGCCGTAACGGACAGTTCTCTAGATGCCAAAATACACAAGGACAGGAGGAGTATCAGTGCCGTTAGTTTATTATGTTTCGGACCTCGAAAAGAATGGAACTTTGGACGCTGAACGATTGCTGCGTCTTTTGGGTTTATCCGGGAAACTGTCGGGGTTTTACTATACAGTATACATGCTGGAGCAGGTTCGGGAAAAGCCGGAGTGTATTTTGCTGATCACAAAGCGGCTGTACCGGCAGACAGCGCAGCACTTCCACACCTCAAGCGGCTGCGTGGAGCGAAACCTGCGCACCCTGGTGCAGGCTTGTTGGCGGCAGCCGGACCACGGCTTGCTGGAACGCATTGCGGGGCATCCGCTGTCACAGCCGCCGACAAATACGCAGTTCATTGATATGCTGGCAGCCTACCTCCGCAGCAGTGCCTAAAACGCTTCCCCTGTTTCGGCGGCGGTGATGTACTTTTTTCCTTTCCGCATCGCCGCCGCAGTTTTTATGCGCGTGACAGCGCCATTCTGTAATGTGTTTCAATTTGAGACGGATTATAAAAACGCTCCCCTCGTCCCGTTCAGTGCAGGGCGGGGTGAGCGTTTTGCTGCCATAAGGGCTCGTTTGAAAAGCGGGTATGGCCTAAAAAATCGACGGAACGATACAAGTCTCGTCCTGTTTGTGTCGGCCATTGTAGAACGAACGGGGGGCACAAATGGGCAAAAATCGTGTAAAATTATTACAGAAAGACAGGCCGGATTTGCACCGAACGGCCAAGGGTTTCTTTATGCGTGTGCATCGGCCATCAAGGGGTTGGTGGCTGGTGCAGGCTGATAAAGAGCCGAGACTGCACCTTGAAAAGGGCGCTGCTGCGGCGGCGCTGCATAGAGCAGACGGGTACATTCGTGCCGGTGCGAGCCGAGGGAGGACGCCCGCCATGATCTCCAGTCAGGAGGGAGCGACACAGGCGTTTTTCAAAAACAGAGCGGCACTCTGTGGGCCACGACCACCGGCACCCTTAAAGATACTCCCGCATTGGACGCCCTCAAAGCATCGTGCGGCGCACCCATCAGCATGGGCCGGGGTGAGATTCCCGTGAGGCTGGCAGCCACCAGCCGCCTGTTTTGCTCGTGATAAAACAAGTCAAAATGCAGAGCCGTGGAGCTTGCGGACAAAATGTTTTGCCTGTATGCTCGGCGGCTTTTTGGTTAAAGCGGAAAAGAAGCGTTCATAATGATAGCGGAGGTGGAAGAACTTGGATAACAAAAATGAGCAGCAGATCGGCGTGGCCACCTATGTGGTGGAGCGGGTATTCACGGGTACAAAAACAATCCAGGAAGTGGTAACGGAGGAAATCATTTTCACTGGGAAGCAGGCCGCAAATTTTGACGGACAGGCCCTGGATATGGTATAATGGAGCCGTAAATGAGTGGTTCCGGGAAGGAGGAAACATGAGGAACCACATTCAATTAGCAGATGCCTACTACCGTCTTTCCGACGAAGAACGGAAGTACGGCGAGTCGGCCAGTATTACCAACCAGCGCACCATCGTCCGGGAGTACTGCGAAAAGTATGGCATCATCCTGGTGGAGGAGTTCGTGGACGACGGATTTTCCGGCGGCAACTTTGAGCGGCCCGGCTTCCAGGCTATGCTGGAGCACCTCAAAACCGGCAAGGCCAACATGGTCATCACCAAGGACCTGTCCCGCCTGGGCCGTGACATGACGGAATCCAGCCACTATGCGGAGCGCTATTTCCCTGAACACGGCATCCGCTATCTGGCACCCGGCAGTAACTTCGATTCCGAGGATGATAACCTGATGGCACCGTTCCAGTTTGCCATGAACGATGTCTACCTGCGGGACACCTCCCGCAAGGTCAAGCAGACGCTGAACACCAAGCGAAATAACGGGAAATATGTTGCCTGCCCACCCTATGGCTACCGTAAGGCGGAGCGTACCACCGACCAGCTTGTACCGGATGAGAATACCGCACCGGTGGTGAAGATGATCTTTGACATGGCGGCCTCCGGCCAGTCCTGCCGCAGCATTGCCCTGCGGCTCAATGAGGCTTGTGTCATGCCACCGCTGAAGTATCGCGTGGAGTGCCGCGATAACTTCACCGAGCGCGGCGCCCGCCGGGCCTCCGATGAGTGGAACTACACCACGGTCAAGCGAATCCTGCGCAATCGGGTCTACCTGGGCCACACCTTGCTGGGCAAGAGCCGTAAGGTCAGCGTGAAGTCCAAGAAGAAGGTCCTTGTGCCGGAGGACGAATGGGTGTTTACGAAGGACACCCACCAGGCGCTGGTGTCCCAGGAGCAGTTTGACCTGGCGGCCCATTTCATGGGCGAGAACACCAAGGCCAACGGCGCAAACCCGGCCTTCCGCCACAGCATTTTCGGCGGCATTGCCTACTGCGCCTGCTGCGGCGCGGCCATGTGCTCCGGCGGCTCTGTCTACAACGGAGAGCGGGAAAAATACTGGTATCTGGTGTGTAACAATCTGACCTCCCGGGCGCAGCACCGATGTGCGCATGGGGCGCGTATCCGCTACGATGATTTGATGGAGGTGGTGCGCCGTGATCTCAGCAAGCTCCTGTCCTTTGACGATGACGGGATCCGTGCCATCACGGAGAGCGCCATCGAGCAGGCCAACGCCTCCCTGGGTGGGGCCGACCCGGCCACGCAGATCGAGAGCATCGACAAGCAGACCTTGCGCCTGAAGAAGATGATCGAGCGATCTTACCGGGACAACATCGCCGGGATGCTCAGTGACGACATCCACGGGGAGATGGTCAAGAAGTTCGGCGCGGAGATTGAGGAGCTGGCCGCACGCCGCAAGAAGCTGGTGGAAGGCGAAACCACAGCGAAGGAGATACGCAGCGCCTACGGGCTGTTCTTCGACCTGGCCAAAAAGTACACCTGTGTAGAAAAGCTGGACCGGGATATGCTGCACGCCTTTATCGAGCGCATTGAGATCGGGGAAAAAATCCTGCCGGAGGGCAGGAGGGTCGCCGGGCCGCGCACCCCATACCGGCAAAGCATCCGAATTTTCTACCGCTTTATCGGAGAAGTTTCGGGGGACAACCTGCGTGAAATGCAGGCAAATAGAGATCGTGAAGAAGCCGCCTACGCAGCGGGGATGTAAAAATATTTACTTTGAAGAAAAAAGCCTTTACAGATTTGGCGTTTTTACCTCCAAAAATGACATTTTGCGAAAAGTCATTTTTCCAGTGTTTAAGCCAAAAATCGGGGTTTGCAAAAATTCTTTAAGGTGGATACACATCCTCCTCGTTGGCAGCTTCCATCTTGAACTTATCCATAGCGGCACGAGCCTGGGGCACGTTCAGCTTGTTGGTATTCTTACTGGACATAGTCACGATCTCCTTTCTTTGGGTACTCGGCTTTCGCCTGTTTGGGTATCGCAAGCATAGTTTGGGCGAATAAGTACTGATTATGCGTTTTTTCTGCTGGAAAAAAATGCTCCTTCATGTAGCTTTTGCTTAATTATGCACATGCTATATAGGGCACCGCCCATACTGGCTTTTTAATTGGAGCCTGCGATGTGCGAAAAGATATAATTTTTTATTGCGCGTCCTTATCTGACATTCTGTAAATGTCATTTGTATAATGGCTTTACCGTATAATAAAAATGTCAAATAATATCGGAAGCGTTGCAAAGTGTATAAAAACAAAGCCGCTGACGGATTGAATAACATTTGCGGGGCAAGGAGCTGGATATTCCTGAGACAGTGCAGGGGCATGTTGTGACCAGAGCTGCGCCCTTTGCATTCTCCAGACAGCGGCAGATCACGGCGGTCAGCATTCCGGATACCGTGGACAGCATCGGACAGGAGGCTTTTTACATCTGTCCGAGCCTGCAGCAGCTAAAGCTGCCTGCAAGGCTGAAGATCATCGGGAAAAATGCGTTTAATTACTGCAGAGCGCTGAAATCGTGGATCGTTCCCACCGGAACGATCCACATTGACCGCCATGCTTTTTATGACTGCACAGCCTTGAAAACGATCTCCAGCCCCGATACAGTTGGCTTTATGGGAGAAAAAGTGTTTGGCGCTGACGGAGACGCCAAGGTAGAATGCACCATTGTTTGTAGGCAGGATCCCTATGTGGAGCACTACGCAAAGGAAAACGGAATCCTCTGCTCCTTTGTGTGAGGCATGGCACTGCTTTAGATCACAAGGCAATGCCATAAGGGCTATAAAGACTATGCAAAACTGGCACCGCAAATCATGCAGTGCCAGTTTTGCTTTTTAGGTATGTTGAAGACGGCAGCAGAAAAAACCGCCGCTCCGCCCGCTCACCCCGCCTGCCGGCAGGCGGGATCCGGCTTTGTAAAGCGCACCAGCTTCGTCCGATCCAGCAGCACCATCACCGCCGGGATCAGCACCAGCTGCAGGGCGATGCCCGGCAGGGCATTGAGCAGGGCGCCGCCTAGGAACAGCTCCCAGGTAAAGGCGCTGCCGCCCAGCCCCATCAGCACGACCATCACGGCGCCCCACACTATGCGCCCGGCGATCATGGCGGGGATCAGGCACTTATACAGCGCCTTGACGCACCGCCATTTGCTCCGGGCGTACAGATACCCGATGACCGCGCCATACGCTGCCAGCTCAAAGGCCATAGCCGTGGCCGTGGGGTACATAACGGGCATGCTGAACAGTACCGAGCGCAGCACCGGCAGCACGAAGCCTACGCCCAGGCCCCACTGCCAGCCGCAGATCAGGCCGCACAGCAGCACAGGGATGTGCATGGGCAGCAGCATTTTGCCAACAGCGGGGATTTGGCCGGTGAAGAAGGGGAGCACCAGCCCAATGGCCAGAAACAGAGCCGCCAGTGCTATGTTTTTCAAAAAATTGTGATTCATTTCGGTTTTTCCTCCATTGGGTGATTCAGTGAAAAGACTCCTTTACAGGTTTTCCAGTAAAATTTGACAGGGGACTACCCCCTCCAGCAGCTGCCGGAACTGCCGGGCGGCCGCAGCGTGGCTGTAGTGGGTGGGGACGACCACCCGGGGGCGGATGGCGCGGGCCAGATCCGCCGCCTCCTCGGCGTCCATAGTGTAGGTGCCGCCGATGGGCAGCAGCGCCACGTCACACCGGACGGCTCGGGCCTCCGGCGTGGCGTCTGTATCCCCGGCGATATAGTAGATGCCACCGCCGAACTCCGCTGCATATCCCACCCAATCCTTGGCTCGGGGATGGAATTTTTTGTTTAAGTTGTAGGCCGGCACGGTGCGGAAGCTTACCCCCGGCAGGGCGGCGGATTGCCCCACCTGCACCGGCAGCACGGCCAGGCCCACAGCCTCCGCTGCGGCCCGGGCACTCTCCGGAACGACCAAGGTGGTGCCTGCCTTGGACACCCGCCCGATGTCCTCCGGGGAAAAATGATCATAATGATCGTGGGTGACGAAGATGTAATCGGCATCGTGTGGCGCACCCTGCACGCCGTAGGGATCAAAGTACACCACTCTCCCGTCTGCCTCTATACGGATGGCATTTTGGTGCAGTACCCGTATGCCGCGGATCAGATTGTCCATTGCACTCACACTCCTTTGTGCGCAGTATAACAGATTTTTTTCCGTTTGTCGATGCCCTTGTGTGGGGGGGGGCGCCTCCGCGGAAAAGGCCGTGACTCGGGCTTTTGTTATTTTTCTGCTGGCTGCCCCTGTCCTTTTGCCGCAAATTGTGATATGATAGCAGTATCTTTCCGTGGGAGGGCCAAGGATGCATATTCGAGAGCATTTGAAAACCGTCAATCGCCATCGCCGGCTGGTGCGGCGCTACTGCTTTAAGCTGGGTCTGTATTGGCAGGGCCTGACCCACGACCTGAGCAAGTACAGCCCTACGGAGTTTTGGCGCAGCGCCAAGTATTATCAGGGCTTCCGCAGCCCCAACGACCAGGAGCGCAGCGAGACCGGCGTGAGCCTGTCCTGGCTGCACCACAAGGGCCGCAACCGCCACCACTTTGAATACTGGATCGATTACCGTATCGCCCGGGACGGCACGGTATCCATGGGCGGCTGCAAGATGCCGAAAAAATACGTGGCGGAGATGTTTTGCGACCGCATCGCCGCCTGCCGGGTCTATCAGGGCGATCAGTATACCGATGCCTCGGCCTATGATTATTTTCAGCGCACCAAGGGACGGTTTTGGATCCATGAGGAGACCTCCGCTCTCCTGGGCCGCTGGCTCCTGCTGCTGAAGGAGGAGGGGGAGGAGGCGGCCTTCCGCCAGATTCGCCGGGAGCTGCGCGCCTGCAAAACCTACTGAGAGCGGTTTTTGCGGCTTGTCAAGAAAATAACGACCGATTTTTGGATGTTTTCCTTGCTTTTCGGTGTTATTCGTTGTAAGATATATGGGAGATTTTTTTCGGAGAGGTAGATTCGTTCCATGGACCATCCCTATAAGACCCGGGCAGGCGGCGCCACCGTCACGGTTTTTGTTCCGTATGATTGCGCCAACCACTGCCCGTTTTGCATCAACAAAAAGGAATACGCCGATTGCAGCGGCTTTAGCTTGGAGGCGATTCTGCGCAGCATCCGGATCATGGACTCTATCACCCCGGCGTGCGACTTTGTATTCACCGGCGGCGAGCCCCTGGCGGATCTGAATGCCTTGCAGCAGATGCTGGATGCTATTCCCGCCACCCATAAGATCTATATCAACACCACCTTCCCTGTGCAGCCCCACTGCCCGGCGGAGAAAATGCTGGCCTTCACCGAGAAAAACAAGGACAAGATCACCTGCATGAACATCTCCCGCCACTTGGTGAAGTATGTGGAGGAGTCGCCGGACGAGATCGTGGCCCGCATTGCCTGCCCCACGCGCATCAACTGCGTACTGTATAAGGATTATCCCGCCGCTAAGCTGGTGGATTATGTGGAGCGCTTCCTGCCTTATAAGATTCCCATCCAGTTCCGGTATGACTATACCGAGACCACGCCGGAGAACCTGTATGAGGAGAAGAATGACCCCATTCTGCAGGACCTGAAGAAGTACTTCACCTACATGGGGCTGGACGGCTGCCGTATGCGCAACGGCTTCCATTTTGCCTACAAGGGCCTCCACATGACCTACCATAAGACCCTGCCCTATTCCACCATTACAGAGAAGGGGGCGGATGGCGTTACCTACGACATTCTCTATGACATCCTTATTAAGCAGAACGGCGAGATCCATTCTGATTGGACCGGCGTAAGGATGGATGTGGATGCCTACCGCAAGGTAGTGTTCGAGCCCTATGACCTGAAGGTGCTGGACGGCACCGTGGATTTTTAATTAAAAATAATGCACAGCACACTCTACGGCGTGCTGTGCATTATTTTACCAGTATGAAAAGCCACGCAGAGCACATGCCCGCAGATGAGAAAAAACAAAATTATTTTTACCGCTGCATGTGCGTGGGGAAAATACCGCCCAGACTGCCGGCGCAAAAATGATGCGTGCAGCAGGCTGCAATTCCTTTCGCCGGTTATTCAGTCAGCAGCTGCGCGATCTGCACGGCGTTGGTGGCTGCGCCCTTGCGCACCTGGTCGCCGCAGCACCAAATGTTCAGGCCGTTGTCAGAGGTTAGGTCATCCCGTATCCGCCCCACGAACACCGTATCCTGGTCGCTGGTATCCAGAGGCATGGGGTATTTCTTATTCTTCAGGTCGTCCACCAGCCGGCAGCCGGGAGCGGCGGCGATGAGCTCCCGGGCCCGCTCCACGGAGATCTTCTCCTTGGTCCGAACCACGATGGACACACTGTGGCTGCGCACCACCGGCACCCGCACACAGGTACAGCTGACCTTCAGCTCCGGCAGATGCATAATCTTGCGCCCCTCGTTCTGCATCTTCATCTCCTCGGAGGTGTAGCCCTCGAAGGCCTCACCGCCGATCTGGGGAATGACATTGTAGGCGATCTGATACTGGAACACCTTGGGCTCGTAGCTTTTGCCCTCCCGCAGGGCCTCCACCTCGTTCATCAGCTCAATAGGCCCGCCTGCGCCTGCGCCGGAGGTGGCCTGGTAGCTGCTTGCCACAATGCTCTCGATGGGGCTGTCCTGATTCAGGGCGTTGATGGCCACCAGGGACACGATGGTGGTGCAGTTGGGGTTTGCGATGATGCCCTTGTGCTTCTTGGCGTCCTGGGGATTGATCTCGGGGATGACCAGGGGTACATCGGGGTCCAGCCGGAAGGCGCTGGAGTTATCCACGAATACCGCCCCCGCCTTTACGATGGCCGGTGCAAACCTCTTGGCAATGTCATTTTCCGCCGCACCCAGGACAATGTCCATGCCCTGGAAGGCTTCGTCGCAGGCCAGCTCCACCGTGAGCTCCCGGCCCTGCCAATCGATCTTCTGCCCCACGGACCGCTCGGACGCCAGCAGGTGCAGCTCCTCCACAGGGAAATCCCGCTCTGCCAAAATTTTCATCATTTCCCGGCCCACAGCGCCCGTTGCGCCCAGAATCGCTACTTTATACTTTTTCATGATAAAATCCTCCTTTATTATTTCACAAAGCTGTCATACAGCACCCGGATGGCTCCGGCAAAGTCCTTATTGTCCACGCCCACGATGATGTTCAGCTCGTCGGGGCCTTGGGTGATCATGCGGATGTTGATGCCGTTTTCACCCAGGGCGGCGAAGATCTTGCCGGATGTACCGGGCTTAAAGGCCATCTTCCGGCCCACCGCCGCCACAATGGCCATGTCATCGGTGACATGGATGCTGTCAGGCTTCAGCATTTTCTGTATGTCACCCAGCAGCTGATACTGGCAGGGCCGCAGCTTGTCCGCTGCCACCACCAGAGACACGCTGTCAATGCCCGAGGGCAGGTACTCCAGCACCAGCTGATATTTCTCCAGCACCTCCAATATCCGCCGCAGCACACCCACCTCATTGCTCATGCCGTTTTTGGTGATGGTGATAACGGAGAAATTCTTCCGCCCGGCGATACCGGTGATGAAGTTGCCGTCCTTGGCCTCCTCCGTCTCATCGAAGGACTCCATGATCATAGTGCCGGGATGGTCGGGCTGGTTGGTGTTGCGGATATTCAGGGGGATGTTCTTCTCCCGCACCGGGAAGATGGTCCCCTCGTGGAGCACCTGGGCGCCGATATAGCTCAGCTCCCGCAGCTCCGAGTAGGTGATGCGCTCAATGGGCAGCGGGTCCTTCACGATGCGGGGATCTGCCATGAGGAAGCCCGACACATCCGTCCAGTTTTCATATACATCCGCATCCAGTGCCGCCGCCGCCAGGGCGCCGGTGATGTCGCTGCCGCCCCGGGTAAAGGTCCTGATGCTCCCATCGGGCATGGCGCCGTAAAAGCCCGGGATCACCACTCGCCGCCCGGAGGCCATCCGGGCCAGGATCTCGTAGCTCTTTTCCTGATCCACCGTGCCGTCCAGGTTAAACTTCAGCCACAGCTCACTGTCCAGGAAGTCATAGCCCAGATAGTCCGCCATAAGCTTTGCCGCGAAGTATTCGCCCCGGCTTACCAGCTCGTCCTGGCTGATGCCCGCGTCCATTTTCCTGCGCAGGGCGTCAAATTCCGTCTCCAGGTCGGTCTTCAGCTCCAGGTGGTCCCGGATCTCTATGTACCGGGAACGGATCATGTGAAACACGCTGTCGCAGGACACGCCGTATTTCAGATGTGCGTAGCACAGATACAGCAGATCCGTCAGCTTGTGGTCGTCGGAAAACCGTTTTCCCGCAGCGGAAACGATGACCACCCGCCGGGCTGGGTCTGCCTGCACAATGCGCTTTACCTTTTCAAACTGTTTGGCGTCCGCCATGGAGGAGCCACCGAATTTCAGCACCTTTAACATATTTTCAGCTCGCTTTCCTTTGAAATTAATGCAAAGCTTTCAATCACGCTGACAAAAAAGTTGATTTTGTCCGTATATAAAAAACACTTGCTTTTTTCTTGGGGACAGTGTATCATATCATTATGCAAATTGCAAGAAAAAGATTGGAGAAACTTGTATGAAATATCAAAGCACCCGCAACCACGCCCTCACGGCCTCTCCTGCGGCCGCCGTACTTCAGGGCATTGCGCCGGATGGGGGACTCTATATGCCCGAAGCTATCCCCGTTCTGGATTGGCAATCTCTTATGAAAGAGGACACCCTCACCATGTCCGCCCGGATCCTTTCGGCCCTGCTGCCGGATTACGAGGATATGCCCGCCTTGGTGCGCCGGGGCTACGCCGGAAAGTTTGAGACAGAGGACTTGACTCCCCTGGTATCCGTGGGTGACCGCTATGTGCTGGAGCTGTTCCGGGGCCCTACCAGCGCCTTTAAGGACGTAGCCTTGAGCCTGTTGCCCCAGCTGATTAGTCAGGCCCGGGACATGGAGGGTATTGAGGACGAGATGCTCATTCTCACCGCCACCTCCGGTGACACCGGCAAGGCGGCGCTGGAGGGCTTTCGGGATGTGCCCGGCACCAAGATCATCGTCTTCTACCCCCACGGGGGTGTATCCGCCGTGCAGCAGGCGCAGATGGTCACCCAGGAGGGCGGCAATGTGAAGGTCTGCGCCGTCCGTGGCAATTTCGATGATACCCAGACCGGCGTCAAGCGCATCTTCGCCTCCTGTGACGAGGAGGACCTGCCCGGCGTGCGTCTCTCCTCCGCCAATTCCATTAACATTGGCCGCCTGGCGCCGCAGATCGTGTACTATTTCAAGGCCTACGCCGACTTGGTGCGCTCCGGCCGCATCCGTGTGGGGGATAAGGTGCATTTCTGCGTACCCACCGGCAACTTCGGCGACATTTTAGCAGGCTACTTTGCCAAACGTATGGGCCTGCCCGTGGGCCGGCTCATCTGTGCCTCCAACCGCAACGACGTCCTTACGGACTTTCTCTCCACCGGCGTCTACGACAAGCGCCGCACCTTCTATAAGACCACCTCGCCTTCTATGGACATCCTGGTTTCCAGCAACTTAGAGCGGCTTTTGAGTCTCCTCACCGGGGACGATGCCTATGTTTCGGGGCTTATGAAGGACCTCAATGAGGTGGGCCACTATAAGGTGACGGATGAGCTGCTGCAGAAGCTCCAGGCGGAGTTCTCCTGCGGCTGCTGCGATGATGACGCCGCTGCTCGCACCATAGGCAGGGTCTGGGCCCGGGAAAAATACCTCTGTGATCCACATACTGCCGTGGCCTGGACTGTGGCCGACCAGTTTATCCACATACACCGGGACGGTGTGCCGGTGGTGGTCCTCTCCACCGCCAGCCCCTATAAATTCCCCGCCGCTGTTCTATCTGCCCTGGGGCAGCGGGTGGCGGACGATGAATTTGCCGTCATGGAAGATCTACACGCCTGCACCGGCGTGCCTGTGCCTAAAAATCTCGCCTCTCTGCGGCAAAAGCCCGTGCGGCATACCGACGTTATCGACCGGGAGGACATGCTGGATTATGTCCTGCAGAAGGCAGGTGAGGCACAATGGTAACCGTCCGCGTTCCCGCTACCACCGCCAATTTGGGCCCCGGCTTTGATACCCTGGGTCTGGCCCTGGCCCTTTATAATACCCTCACCTTTGAGGAACTGGCCGAGGGGCTGTATTTCGAGGGTGTTGACCCGGAATATGCTACGGCGGAGAACCTGGCCGTGGTCGCCTACAAGGCCGTGCTTTCCAAGCTGGGCCTGCCCATGCCGGGCCTGCGCATCTCTGTGCAGGCGGAGATCCCCATCTGCCGGGGCCTGGGCAGCAGCGCCGCCCTTATCGCTGCCGGTGCCGCCGGAGCCAATGCAAACCACGGCTCCCCCTTGACCCGGGCGGAGCTGCTGGCCGTGTGCAATGACATTGAGGGCCACCCGGATAACCTGGCCCCAGCCATCTTCGGTGGATTGGTCGCCTCCTTTGTGGAAAATGAACGGCCCTATATCGCCCGGTACAGCCTGCACAAGCGCCTGCGCTGTACGGCCCTCATCCCGGATTTTCAGCTTTCCACCCACCTGGCCCGTGGTGTCCTGCCGAAGGAGGTTCCCTACGGAGACGCTATTTTTAACGTCTCCCGCACGGCCGTGCTGCTGCGGGCCCTGGAGGAGGGTGACACGGAGACCATTTCCGTCTCTCTCCGGGATAAGCTCCATCAGCCCTTCCGCCGCACCCTGATCCCCGGGTTTGACGAGGCCGAGGCCCTGGCTAATAGCTGCGGCTGCGTGGCGTTCTTTATTTCCGGCGCGGGACCCACCCTTCTGTGCCTGTCCGCAGACCCGGATTTTGACGCAAGGCTTGCCGCCCGTCTTTCCGAGCTTCCCGGCCATTGGCGCCAGCTCCCTCTGCCTGTAGACCACGAGGGCATCATAGTAAGTTGACCCCTTGCAGGGGTGGATGATTCTGTCCACCCCTGCTTTTTTGCGCCCTGAAACACCAAAAATGTATCCCCCACGCCCTTCGGCGCGGGGGATACATCCACATTATTCTTATTTTTTGAAGCTGTCCTTCAGGGAGACGCTGCGGTTAAAGACCAGGTGGTCTGCTGTGCAGTGGCGGTTATCCATGCAGAAATAGCCGGTGCGCATAAACTGGAAGGTGGGGGCGTTGGTGCCGGTGCGATTTTCCCGCTTATCAAATTCGGCGGCCACGGCAGCCATTCCCTTTTCCACCTTGCATCCGGTGAGGATGGAGAGAGATTCGGGGTTCAGGCAATCCAGGAAGTTCTTATCCGGCCCGTCGGGCTGGGCATCGGAGAAAAGGTTATCATAGAGGCGCACCTCGGCGTCCAGGCAGTTTTCCGCATCTACCCAGTGGAGCGTTGCACCCTTGACCTTGCGGCCGTCGGCGGGGTCGCCGCCCCGAGAGTTGGGGTCGTATTCGCAGAGAACCTCGGTGATATGGCCGCTTTCATCCTTGACACAGCCGGTACACTTCACCAGATACGCGCCCTTCAGGCGGCACTCGGGGCCGTCAGGGAACAGACGCTTATACTTGGGGATGGGCTGCTCCAGGAAATCGTCGGCCTCCATCCACAGGTGGCGGCTAAAGGTGATCTCGTGGGTGCCCTGGGTGGGATCAGTGGGATTGTTTTCCACCTGGAAAACCTCGCTCCGGCCCTCGGGATAGTTGGTAACGGTGAGCTTAATGGGGCGCAGCACAGCCATGGTGCGCTCGGCGGTGGCGTTCAGATCCTCCCGCAGGCAGTGCTCCAAAAAGCCAAACTCCACCACGTTGGGGGACTTGGCCACACCGATGCGTTCACAGAAATTACGGATAGAGGCGGCGGTGTAGCCCCGGCGGCGCAGGCCGCAGAGGGTGGGCATACGGGGATCGTCCCAGCCGGAGACCCGGCCCTCCTCTACCAAAGCACGCAGCTTGCGTTTGGACATGACGGTGTGGTCGATGCCCAGGCGAGCAAACTCGATCTGCCGGGGGCGGGCGGGCAGCTCACAGTGCTCAATAACCCAATTATAGAGCGGCCGGTGGGCCTCAAACTCCAAGGAGCAGAGGCTGTGGGTGATGCCCTCCAGGGCATCCTGAATGGGGTGGGCGAAGTCGTACATGGGATAGATGCACCACTTGTCGCCCTGGCGGTGGTGGCTCATGTGGTTGATGCGGTAGATAACCGGGTCGCGCATATTGAAGTTGCCGCTGGCAAGGTCGATCTTAGCACGCAGGGTCATGGCGCCGTTGGGGAATTCCCCGGCGCGCATACGCCGGAACAGGTCCAGGCTTTCCTCAATAGGACGGTCCCGGTAGGGGGAGATGGCAGGCACACCGATGTCGCCCCGGTTGGCCTTGAACTCTTCGGGGGTCAGCTGGCACACATAGGCCAGACCCTTTTGGATGAGCAGCACCGCCTGGCGGTAATCCTCCTCAAAATAGTCGCTGCCGAAGAAGAAACGGTCGCCCCAGTCGAAGCCCAGCCAGTGGATGTCCTGCTGGATGGCACCCACAAACTCCTCATCCTCCTTGGTGGGGTTGGTGTCGTCCATACGGAGGTTGCACAGACCACCAAATTTTTCAGCGGTACCGAAGTCGATGCACAGGGCCTTGCAGTGGCCGATGTGCAGGTAACCGTTGGGCTCCGGGGGAAAACGGGTGTGGACGGTCATGCCCTCGTACTGGCCGCCGGGGGCCAGGTCCTCGGTGATGAAATTGTCAATAAAGTTGCTGCCCTCGGCGCGCTCGGGCTCGTTAGCGGCGATGACTTTGTTTTCCTCGCTCATATTGTTTTACTCCTTATAGTAAATTACTGCAAAAATATTATACTATTATACCGACTGCATACGAAAAATGCAAGACTTCCGTTCTATATTAGCTCACTTTCCGCGGGTATATGCCGGGATAGGGCCGCGTTGCTGAAGCGCCGGTCTCCGGTGAGCTCCCGCACCACGGTGATGCCATCCGGAAAACGGAAGGGGGCATCCTCCCGGGGCAGCTCGATCTCCATGACGGCGCAGTGGGGCCAGAAGGGATAGAAATCGATCTCAAAGGTGTATGGCCCCTCCGGCAGGCAGTAACGGGTCTTGCGGATGGTCTCGGTCATGGGATCCCGGCGGGTGAGGTAGGCGTCGTATGCCTCGGGGGTGATCTCCTCCTCCTGCTCCAGGCGGGTGATGGCGCTGCGGTCAATTTTCACAGTGTGGAAAAAGGCCACGCCGTCAGCACCTTCCCGGCGGCGGACACGCTCCGTTTGGTGAGGCGGGGAGAGGAGATAGGTCTGCTCCATGTGATAGACGTGGCTGCACCGGGCCGCCAGCTCCGGTTCCGGCGGGCGGAGGATGAGAAAGCGGCGCTCAATCTCCAAAGAATTACTGTTCATAAAATTCCTCCCGGCTCATCAGCAGATTCAGTGTTTCCAGCAGGGCATTGGGGGTCAGGTGTTCCGGCAGCTCCAGATTTTTCAGCAGCTGCTGTCGCTTTTGAGCACTGCCGGGACCGATGAGGCCCCGGTCCAGCAGGTCGGCCTTGGTGATGGGGACTGCGGCTGAGGGAGCGGCCTCCCCCACAAAGGTGGCGCCGCCCCGGCGCAGGGCCTGCAGGAGAATTTCCGGGGTCATGCCCTCCACGCCCAGCTTGCCCTCTTTTCCGGCCTTGCGCTTGCGGCGCTCCTTGCCGGGGATGTCGGGGATGTAGGCCTGCTTTACCTGCTCCTTTGGAATAGCCCCCTTGAGATAATTGCGGATGACAAAGCCCGCCCCATCGGAATCCGTCAGCAGGATCAGGCCCCGCTTTTGGGCCAATTTCCGAAGAAAGGCCAGCTTCTCCCGGTCGTTGAACACGGAGAAGCCGCCGGTCTCCACAACGGTGGCGTCCACCACCTGTAAAAGCATATTTCTGTCGTAGCGGCCCTCCACCACGATGACTTCTTCAATGCGCGGCTTGCTCATTGCTCCGCCAGCTCCATAACAAATCGCACCAGCTCACCCTCCCGGTCAATGTTTTTTTCACTTTTCATGCGCCGATCCAACAGCTGGCAGGCGGCCAGGGAGCGCTTGTACCACGCATGATCCACCCGTCGGGCCGCTTGGAGGAGGAGCCTTGCGGGATAGTCGCTGCGCATCTGCCACAGGTCCATGAGCCAAAAACGGTCCTTGCCACTGTCTAAAGCCATGCGGGCGGTATACAGCCGCCGCAGCTCCTTGCCAATGGCTCCCAGGATGACGATGGGCTCCGTCTGCATCCGCAGCAGGTCTCCCAGCACGGCGGCGGCCTTGTTATAATCCCGGGCGGAGATGTGGTTGGTCATGTCGAAGATCCGGGCGTCCAGCACCGGCTCCGCCACGGCGGCAATATCGGCAGCGGTGACCTGCTCGGCCTTGGCAAAGGCCGCCACCTTGTTCACCTCGCCAATGAGGTTATCCATCATGGAGCCGCAGTAAAAGAGCATATAGTCCGCCGTTTGCTGGTCGATGCTGCGGTCCAGGGCACGGAAGCGCTTTTGCAGCCAACGGACCAGCGCGTCCCGGGATTGCCCCTGGAACTCCACCACCTCCACATTTTTATCTATGGCGGCGGTGAGCTTTTTCATTTTCCGGTCCGGCTTGTAGGGAACTGTGTCATAGATAAACACCACTGTGCAGTAGTCCGGCAGATCCTCTAAAAGCTCCGTGAGCTGGCTGCGCTGACTTTCATCGAGCCTGAAAATATCCCAATCCGTCACTGTTACCAGGGTGCTGGGCGCCATCATGGGCATGGACTCCACGGCGTCGGCCACGTCCTGGGTTGTGACACGGCTGCCGGAGAGCCGGTGGAGATTAAAATCCTCGCTGCCCTTGGGAATGAGAAGCTCCTGCAGCTGCTGGACATAGGTCTGGCGCAGGTAGCTCTCCTCCCCGTAAAACAGATAGGCCCGGGCAGGCGCTTTTTCCTTTATGGCCTTGCGCAGGCGGTCGTATGCGGCGTTTTTGCCTGAGGCTTTGCTCTTTTCCGCTGCCATAGCGTGTGGCTCCTCTCGTTAGTGATAGTGTACGGTCACGGTGATACAGCCCTGGTTGTCGGTGCGGTAGACCTCTGCGCCCACGGCCTCCAGCCGGGAAATGGCCGCGTCCGTGGGGTGACCGTAGCTGTTGTCTCCCACGCTGATGATGGCCGCCTCCGGGGTAAGGGCGGACAGGAAATCCTGCTGGGAGCTGTATTTGGATCCGTGATGGCCCACCATAAGGACCTCCAGATCCGGCAGGTCGTACTGCCCGATCAGCGCCAGCTCCGTCTGCCCGGACATATCGCCCGTAATAAGCAGGTCAAAATCGCCGCTGCTGCACAGGTATGTCAGTCCCTGCTCGTTGGGATCGCCCGAGCCCACGGGCGGGAAAACCGTGAGGCTGCACTGCCCCAGGGGAATGGATTGTTTTTCTGTGACGAACAGCACCTGAGTGCCGTGCTCCTGGGCCAGAGCCACCAGTTTATCCCGCACGCCGTAGTCGTCCTCTATTTGCGGCAGATAGAGCCGGTCAATTTCCACCCGGCTGAACAGCTCCGCCAGGCCGTTGGTGTGGTCGGCATGGAAGTGGGTTACGGCCACCGCCGACAGGCGGCGTACCTCCATACTGCCCAGCTGCGAGAGCACCTGTTGGGCCGGATGCTTGTAGCGGTTGCTGCTGCCGCAATCCACCAGGATAGCATCATCGCCGGACAGCAGCAGGGTGCTGGCCCCTTGTCCCACATCCACGGCGACCGCTGTCAGCTTACCGCTGTGAAACTCTGCTGCGCGCAGGTTGACGCACAGCACCAGGGCCAGGAGGGACAGCACGGCGGCCAGGGCATATTTCCGGGGCCGGTCTCGGGTCAGGACGCACAAAATGAAAAGAGCGTATACAAACACCAGCCAGTAAACCAGGAATGGATTGGTTTCCGTGTAGAGCGCGTGGTGGGGAATGGAGACGGCCAGGTCCACCGCCAGCAGGAATAGCTTGCTCAGGGCCCAGCTGACATATCCCAGAATTCGGGCGGCGGGCAGCCAAACAAAGCCCGCCAGCACCGTCAAAAAGCCGGCCATGAAATTACCGGAGGCCAAGGGGATACACACTAGGCTTGTCAGCGGCGACACTGTGGAAAATACGCCGAAATAGTAGGCCGTCAGCGGTACGGTGAAGACCATAGCCCCCAGGGTGGAGGAGAGTGTACCGGTCAAAAAAGTGCATGCCTTGGCCGCAAGCCTTGCCCGGGGCTGCTTCCTTGCCCGGAAGAACCCGTAGACCCGGGGCGTGACCAGGATCAGCCCCAGCATGGCGCCAAAGCTGAGCTGCAGGCTCACGCTGGCTGCGGCATAGGGGTTGACCAGCAGAATGAGCCATAGAGCCGCCGCCAGGGAGGTGATGGGATCGGCATCCCGCTTGAGCAGGGGCGCCAGCAGCAGGAAAAACTGCATGATACACGCCCGAACTACCGAGGGCGTTAGCCCCACCATAAACATATAAAATATCAGCACTGCCGTGCCCACTGCCGCCAAAAGCCGGCGCCGATGCCCTACAAGCAGACTCAGCAGCGTCAGCAAAAAGGCGCAGTGCAGCCCGGAAACGGCAAACAGATGGCTCACACCCGCCTCGGAAAAGCGGACGGACAGTTCTTCGGAGATGCCGCTGCGCTCTCCCAGAAGCTCCGCCTGCAGGAGACCGGCCACAGTGCCGTCACGCTCCCATATCCGGACGATTTTGTCCCGGAAGGCCTTTTCCATCCGCTGGGGCAGATACCGCAGGGAGCCGGCCTGACCTTGGGCCACCGTGGGCATCTCCTCGCAGTACAACAGGACAAAGATACCCCGGGAGGTGAAGGTGGACAGCTCTGTGCCCTTGATAACGGAGGCATCCTGCCAGTAGGCACTTCCCAAAAGGGTCTGCCCCGGCTCCAAAAGAGCGGCCGCTTCATCGCTGAGATAGCACGCGGCCTTGGCGCCCCGGGCATCTGCCAGGCGCACCGTGACCCGCCAGCCAGAATCCCGCTGCTCCGGCCAATCACACACCGTGGCGGAAAACAGATGGCTGCTGCCGCACTTATCCTGCACAGGCTGCGCCACCAGGGCGCTCCAGCCACGGCTATACAGCAGCCCCGCCGCCAGGGATAGGGTGATGAGGGCCAGGTAGACCCGAAGCCGCCCGAGGGCCCGCAGTCTGGGCAGCAGTAAGACGACTCCACCGGCCGCTACCAGAATACCCGCCGCCCAAAAGACCCAATGCCCCACCGGCAGCAGGCACAGGGACAGGATGGCCGCCGCAAAGGAAAATGCGATAGCCGCCAATGAACGCATGGCCCTGCCCCCTTTCAATCTGCTTCAATTATACCAAAGTCGGCCGCTGATAACAAGAGCCGTGGTCGATGGCGGTAAAAAAACTGCTCCCTCCGCTTTGGCATAAGAAGGAGTTGATGCATCAAAAAAGCCTCGCAGAGTTTGCCGCCTGCAGCAGATTACGGGGCTTTTGCCGGAAAAACCCAAAGGAATTTTCGACAGTAGAATGTCCCCCTCCGCCGGAGCGGAGAGGGACGGGGAAGGATGGATCAATCCTTCGTGGGAAAGTCCACGTTGGTATAGCCGGAGAGCTGGTTGAAAACGGACAGCTTGCCCTCCTCCACAGCGTGGTGCAGCATCTTCATATCCGGCTGCACGTTATCCTGGCACACCAGGGAGCCGCAGGCCATGTCCATCTCGTAATTCTCCAAAATAGTACGGGCGGCGGTGACCCGGGAGCGCAGGGAGCAGTGGCAGTGGGCGGTGAACATCTGCAGCAGGGAGTACCAGGGGCTGCCGTGGCGGCCGGCCATGAGATACAGCATTTCCCGCTTTTCTACTGAGGTCATGTTCTTCACCAAAAACAGCAGGGCCTGCTCGATCTCCTGGTCATCGTCCTCGGGCTTGATGCCGTCGAACAGCCAGGGGTACAAAAACGCCAGGTAGTAGGGCATGGGATTGGTACCCAACACGCGAAACCACTCCGACCCCTCGTACAGATCCGGGGCGCTGGCGCCCTTTTCCCAGTTTTGAATGGTTTTTTTACTGACGCCCAGGCCGTTGGCCATGAACTCCTGGGTTTTGCCCGCGTCAGAGCGGGACAGGCTCCAGATCCGCGCGAAGCGCTTGTTTCTATCCGATTTGGATTCCTTGTGCAGCATACGATCACCTGCTTACTGAAAAATCTATTTATTTGCCGTTTTTTGCAAAAATATTTTATCAGCATAAGAGAGAAATGTCAACAGAAAAGGCAAAAAATTTAGCGCTTAAATGGGCCTGGCGGATAAAATATCTACCACGGACCCGGACGCCGCGGCAAAAGGCAGTTTTTGCCCGGGCCGCCGGGCGTATTTTTTTATCTGTATAGGGACTGCCCATGGGGGCATAGGATGGCAGGGAAAGGGGAGATGCATATGCTGTCTGCAGCGCTGCTTCTGCTGGCTAACAGCCTGTTCCTGACTCTGCGCCTTACGGGGGATACCGGGTCCTTTCCCAAGCCGCTGAGCGCCGGAGAGGAGCAAATGTACTTAGAGCGCAGTTTGGCCGGGGATCTGGAGGCCCGGAACATCCTGGTGGAGCATAATCTGCGCCTGGTGGCGCACATTATTAAAAAATACTACACCCAGGCGGCGGAGCAGGAGGATCTGATTTCCATCGGCACTATCGGGCTTATCAAGGCCGTGGATACCTTCCGCCCGGAGCGAAAGATCCGCCTGGCTACCTACGCCTCCCGCTGTGTGGAGAATGAGGTGCTCATGTACTTCCGCAGCCGCAAAAAGCTGCAGGGGGAGGTGTCCCTGTCCGATACCATCGAGCCTGACGCCGCCGGGGGCGCCCTCAGCCTCATGGATGTGGTGGGCTGCGACGACACCATGCTCTCGGATATGGCCGACCGGGAGGAGCGCCTGCGCATCCGGGAGCTGGTGGGCCGCTGCCTTACGGACCGGGAGGCGGAGGTGATCCGCCGCCGGTACGGACTATCCGGCCGCCTGCCGCAAACCCAGCGCCAGGTGGCTGCGGCCTTCGGCATCAGCCGCAGCTATGTATCCCGCCGCGCTTACTGTAAGCGCCCGGAGAGAGTCGGTTTGAAGCTGAAAATCGTTTCTGCTGCAAAAAACGATCGACCGATAATAAATTTTGCCTGCCCCTATTTTGACTACAAAAAATTCCAGTATCTTGCAATATTTGTCAAAATATTGCCTTTTTTGCTGTAAAGGAAAATTCTTTCAAATTTTTATTCAAAATTTCGTTTTTAGCTATTGCATTTTGATATACATTTTGCTATACTTTGTCTTGACATTGAATTGCGTATTGGGCTTATCACACAGGAGATAAGCTTTTTGCGGTTTTTACGGCTGCTCCGTCCGGCCAACGCAGAATAATCCCCGGGAGTACATATTATAATGATTCATACGTTTAAAAAGGTTTGGAATGTAGTCAGCACGGTGCTGGTGGTGCTGGTGGTGCTGCTGGCCGTGGCCCTGGTGGGTGTCCGGCTGGTGGGGCTGAATACATATGTCGTCCTTTCCGGCTCCATGGAGCCTACTTATCCCACCGGCTCCCTGCTCTATGTCAAGAGCGTGGACCCGCAGGACCTCCGGGTGGGGGATCCCATCACCTTCATGCTCAATGAGGATACCGTGGCCACCCACCGGATCATTGAGATCCTGCCCGACCAGGAGGACAGCTCCGTTCTCCGCTTCCGCACCCAGGGGGACGCCAACGACGCCCCGGACGGTACGCCCGTGCATTATAAAAACGTCATTGGCAAGCCTGTGTTTTCCGTTCCCTATTTGGGGTATTTCTCCAACTTCGTGCAGAACCCGCCGGGGCTGTATTTTGCCATCGGCTTTGCCGTGGTGCTGGTGCTGCTGGTGTTTTTGCCCGACCTGCTGGATGACAGCGGCAAAAAGGGCAAGGGCAAGGGCGCCGGGGAGGATCCCACGGCCCATAACTGAGGGGTAACGCCGCAAGGCTCCCATATATATTATTCTTTATCAGGAGGTTTTTGTGATGAAAGCAAAAACAAAGACTAAGGCGCTGCTGATGTCTCTGTGCGCGGTGTTGCTCGTGGCCGCTTCCGTGCTGGGCACCATGGCGTATTTGACGGACAGCAAGGATGTCAAGAACACCTTTACTGTCGGCAACGTTTCCATTGACCTGGACGAGGCCAAGGTGAACACGGACGGCACTGTGGTTACAGGCGCTGACCGCGTGAAGACCAACAGCTACAAGCTGCTGCCCGGCCACACCTACACCAAGGATCCTACCGTCACGGTGCTGGCGCCCAGCGTGGAGTCCTATGTCCGCATGAAGGTCACCTTCAACAAGGCTTCTCAGATCATTGCTATGTGCACGGATCCCGAGTTTGCTGAGGACGGCCCTACCGGTGTTGAGAATGCATACCCCCTGATCCGCATGGTCAAGTTTGTGGAGGCCAATGCTGCCAAGTGGGACGGCATCATCCCCGACAATATGGTCGACACGGAAGAAATGCTGGCCGATGGCAAGTACTTTGCTTATGATGCAGAGGCCGACACCCTGACCTACTATTTCTATTACAAAGAGACCGTTGAGGCTCCCACCGCTGATGTGAAGCTGGCTACCCTGTTTGACAGCATCAATGTGCCCGAATGGGCTACCAACGATCAGCTGAAGGCGCTGCAGGGCTTTGAGATCACCGCAGTGGCCGAGGCCATCCAGGCGGACGGCTTTGAAAATGCCGACGCTGCTTGGGCTGCCTTTGCTGCGCAGAAATAAGACACACCCCCTGACTTCGATTCCGACAGGCAAAGGAGGCGAGGGGCCCCGGCGCCTGTTGAAATAAAATTCAAAACCAAATACAAGGAAGGGAAGAAAAAACATGAAGAAGAAAGTTCTTTCAATCGTGGCAGTGGTCCTGGTGCTCTGCTGCGCCATCGGAGGGACCTTGGCCTGGCTGACGGATAGGACCAACCCTGTGGTGAACACCTTTACCGTGGGCGACATCAACATCGAGCTGACAGAGACCACTACCAATTACAAGATGGTGCCCGGCAACACCATTACCAAGGACCCGAAGGTCACTGTTAAGGCTAATTCTGAGGCTTGCTGGCTGTTCGTGAAGGTTGAGAAGTCTTCGAACTTTGATAACTTTATGACCTATGAAATGGCAGACGGCTGGACCGCACTTCCCGATGTGGCTGGTGTTTACTACCGTGAGGTAGCTGCTACCACCACTGCTACTGAGCTCTCTGTGCTGAAGGATAATTCTGTTTTAGTCAAGGACAGCGTTACCAAGGCAGATCTGAACGCTCTGACTCGGGATACTTTCCCCACTCTGACCTTCACGGCTTACGCTGTGCAGAAGGATAACGTCGCTGATGCAGCTACCGCATGGGGTAAGCTGTAATCCGATAAACATTTGTTTCCCCAAATTTATTTAAATACATAAATGAAAGGAAAAAAGAGTCATGACTAAGAAGAAGATCGTATCCCTGTGCCTGGCGGCCGTGCTGGTCGTTATGGCCATCGCCGGCGCCACCGTGGCGTATTTCACCGACACCGATAATGAGACCAACACCTTCACCGTTGGCAACGTGAAGATCGACCTGGTCGAGCAGCAGAAGGGCGAGAATGGCCTGGAAGTTTTTGCTCAGAACAAGACACTTGTTCCCGGCAAGAGCAACGATGGCAATGCGGTTTCCAAGATTGCTACCGTGAAGAACACCGGTAAAAATGATGCTTGGGTTTGGGCTGAGCTGAAAATTCCCAAGTACCTTGTGAGCAGCGAGTATCCCACCAACGAGAGCAAGAACGCTCTGCACTGGAACAGCTATGGCTGCTTCAATGTTGAGTACAATTCCGGCAATTATTGGAACCTCGCGACTACCGATGGCATTGTTGATGCAGCCCACAAGGTTACCGACGCCAACATGGTCGCAGTTGAAGATGGTCTGTGGTACGACTACAAGTATGTTGGTACCGAAACAATCAACGGCACTGAATATGTTGTTATCCGCACTACTATGCAGAAGACCCTGCCCGCGGGCAAGACCTCTCTGCCCTTCCTGGCTCAGGTTTACATGGATTGGCGTGTGACCACCAATGAAGATGGCACCCAGTTTATCCTGCCTGCTGGTGATCCGATCTCCACGGATGCCTCTTGGCAGATTCTTGTGAATGCCTATGCGATTCAGGCGGACGGCTTTGACAGTGTTGATGCTGCAATTGCTGGTTACACCAACAACGGCAAATAAGACCTATTGATTTCCCGACCTGCGCCCTACGGGGCGCAGGCCCTGGCCACCGAAAGGCCTGTCATTGCGAGCCAGTCCGCAGACTGGTGTGGCAATCCGTTTCCTAAACGCTGCATGGCGCATTCTTCCCCGGCATTCCGCCGAGGGGAGTTGGAGTTACGGATTCCCACGTCGCTTCGCTCCTCGGAATGACAAAATGGGCCGATTCACAAGCCAACCCGACCT
>ERZ773139.733-NODE-733-length-41885-cov-5.864858_pt1 | contig 41885 bp, 34 predicted proteins | sample MGYA00580854_ERZ773139 | MGnify/ENA primary metagenome ERZ773139 (study PRJEB29015, sample SAMEA2737809) | human gut metagenome | biome: human gut; feature: human-associated habitat; material: faeces | place: China | collected 2012 ...
CAAAATCGTTGTGGCTACCTCGCTTGTCGATCCCGAAGTTTTGCAAAGAGCCAAATTAGGCGCAGCCGACAGCCTGTGGTATAAGGACCACGGTACAGAGGAATTGATGAGCGTGGTAAAGCGCACCCTTGCGGGCGAAAGAGTCTTCCCAAACTCCTCCCCCGCCGTCGAAATGGAGGGTACGATGTCCGATGCCTTCTCGCCACGGCAGTTAGACATCCTGCGCCTATATGTAAAGGGCTTTACCTATCAAGAAATTGCCGATAAGCTGGGCATCTCCAAAAACGGCGTTCGCTGGAACCTGGATAATATGGTGGAAAAGGGTGGCTTTGAAAGCAGAGAATCGCTGGTTGCAACGGCCATTGAAAACAAGCTCATGGTAACCACATTAAAAGACGAATAAGAGATAACGAACCCCTTGGCTGTACGGTCAAGGGGTTTTTCACGCCCAAAAGGAAAATTTTTTGAAAAAATCGATTTTTTCTTCTGTTACTGGCGCAAGTGCCAGTGACAAGCGCCAAAAAATCCGTACAATAGATACTGTAAGATTAGGGTTGTACTCTTAGAAGGTGGTGATGAATGATGAAAAAAATCGTTCTGGACATTCAAAGCGATATCCATGCGCACACCATGGAACGAATGCTGATGCAAAAATTGGATGATTGCCAGGTTGTGATCTCCGAGTCGCCGGACGCAACCGCCGAGTGGTGCGAAACGCATCGACCGGATGTTCTTTTAATGGAGGTCAAGGCGTATTCGCCATGGATGTTCAATGAACGAATGGCAATCCGTGACAAGGTAAAACGGAACATGGAAAACTGCCGGGTCATCCTCTTTGTGGATGACGACACAGACGGTGAGTTGACCGAAAAGGTACGGCAGGCAAAGCGCGAGGGTCTGATAGACGCTTTTCTCTTCGGCTCGGTATCCGAAAACTACTTTGCTTCGGTAATCGACAGCGTTTAAATCAGACAACGACAAAACGCAATATGGCTTTATGCCCCGACAAAAAACACATAGACAAATCTTCAAAATGATTTTGAGGGAGGAAATGAAGTATGACAAAAACGAACAAACGAAGGCGCGTTGTCAGCATCCTGTTGACGCTTGTGATGCTGGCCTCACTGATACCGAGTATGTTGGTTCCCACCCATGCCTTTTGGGACGACTACGACACCGGCGGAGATTGCCCCGAATGCGACCACTACCACTGGGCTGAGAATTGCTGCGACTGCCAGTTCTGCACCATTGACTGCAACTACGATTGCTGGGTTGAGACCCATTGTAACGACTGTGGTCTGTGCCTAGGCGACACGCCCTACTGGTGCGATGAGTGCTTTAAATGCGCGGAGTGCATGGAGGATACGCACTGCTCCACCTGCGCCAAGTGCTACATCGGCGAGGATGACCAGCTGTGCGGCGAATGCCATAAGGGCCCCTGCTGCTCCATAACCATCTGCGACTCCTGCGGCTTCTGCGACGACTGCGCAAACGATGACAGCGACCCGATGCACTGCTCGCTGTGTAACGCCTGCTTCGGCGCGGTGGACGAGTGCGTGGACGACGATGATACCGGCGTCATCCACTGCATCGATTGCCACACATCCTGCGAGCAGTGCGAGGAATGCCTGCTGGCCAAGGAGAGCTGCGAGGAGTGCGGCCTGTGCAAGGAGTGCTGCGAGATCAACTCCGAGGGCGGCGGCTGCCCGGACGGCGAGACCTGCGTGGAAAGCGCCGAGTGGGACGAGCACATCTGCCCGGGCTGCGACGGCTGGGTCACGGATAAGGAGGACGAGGACGAGTTCTGCGAAATCTGCGAGCTGTGCAAAGAGTGCTGCGAGGGTAACTCCGACTGCTCCGAGGGAATGTGCGCAATGGACACGGACTATGCGGATCACTTCTGCGAGGACTGCGGCCTGTGCTTCCACGACAGCGATCCCTGCGAGGACGGCTGCGATCAGCGCTGCAAGGACTGCTGCCGGGATGCCGTGAGCGCTATGGGCTGCGATCATGACGACTGGTGCTTCAGCGACTCTGATTTTGAGGATCATCTGAAGACGGAGCATTCCGGCGCCGGGCATACCCACATAGCCTCTGCCTCCTGGTCAGCCGACGGAACGCAGCACTGGCACCCCTGCCGCTATTGCGACGGCGAAAAGCTGAATGCCGCCAACCATGAATCTGACGCCAAGGGCGTGTGCAAGGTCTGCGGCTACATCAGCGGCAGCTCCATCGTTATCACCCGCCAGCCCAAGGGCGTCAAGTGCAAGACCTCTATTTACGACGATTATAAGGAAGAGCCGGAAAACGGCCTGCTGTTCTATGAAAATAACCCGGTCACCTTCTCCGTCGCGGCAAAGAGCCTGAAGGGCGACGAGCTGACCTATCAGTGGTATCGGAAGGATAATGAGAATCCCACGGCGGCGCCCCGCAAGCTGCCGGAGGATGGGTTCTACAAGGGTGTGACGACCTCCACGCTGGAGATGCCGGTTTCCACCCAGGCCTGCCAGGAGGACTACTCCTACTACTGCGTCATCGGCAGAAAGGGCGACCCCACGGACACCATGAAAACGGCGGAGGCAAAGCTGACTGCCGCCCATGCCTACAGCCACAAGCAGGCGGGTGTGCCTGTGCCCACCGACGACAGCGAGAGAACGCCGCGATACTATGTTTGGCATGTAAACCCGGACGGGAGCAGAACAGAAGCTGCCGTAGGCAATGACCCGAAATGCGACGGCCACAAGCTCCCGTGCCTGTTTGAAGCAGGCTCTTACGAAGCACATTATATGACCACCGGCTCCAAGGAGCGCGTCTTCCCGCATACCTTTGTGCTTGACAGAAGCTTTGAAGCGGTAGGCGGCGGCAAAGTCGATGTGCTCAGATGTTCCGTCTGCGACTATATCGTTCCCGTGAAGACCCATGTCCATGATTACGGCTGGAACTGGGATTACACCGGCTTCGGCAGTATCTATGAGTATACCTTCAACATCGGCGGCTCGACCAAGACGGTGGAGCAGCTCATCCTTGAGTCCGGCAATGCCCACCCCGAAAAGTGCAAGGTTCCCGGCTGCGAGGAATTCATCATGGTTTCCCATAGCTGGGGCAGCTGGAATGTGGTTTTGTGTCCCGACACCACAGGCGGCAAAGGCGGCATGGAGGCTGAATGCAGCATCTGCGAATACAAAGAGACGAAAAAAATTGACGGCGATTGGACAAAGGACACCGCCCTTGTGACGGTGAAAAACGGCCGGGCAACCCGTATGATTGTCAAGCCCGGCGACAAGATCAGGCTTTATCCCGAGGAGAAAACCGGTCAGAAGGCCATCGGCTGGAAGGTGGAGTATCTCCGCGAATACAACGTGTCTGACAGCATGGCACCTGTTAATAAAAAATGGAATACCAACGAGGCGAAGACCCTGTTCAAGCTGGTAACCAACGGATCTGCCCTTGAGTGGGGCTGTGAGATCCCGGCGTTCAGCGCCATGGGTGCCCCCGGCGGCGGCCAATACTTCTTTGAGCCTGTCTATGCAGACTGTGACCACAGCGGCGGCACCACGGTGCTCAATGCGAAGGCGCAGGTCTGCGACCGCAAGGGCTACACCGGCGACACCGCCTGCGCGGACTGCGGTCATGTCATAAGTGCCGGTTCGGATATCTACCCGCCTGCAAACGCCGGTCATACCGGTACGCTGCAGCCGCTGTACTACTACGGCACGGCCAACTCGGCCACCACGGACGCGAGCCATGGCGGCAAACGCTACAACGTCAGATCGGGCGACTGCAGGCACCGCGCCTATGAGGGCGACTACCGCTGCACGGCTTGCGGCGGCACCGTAAAGGGCGAGACCGGCGACTTCAAGCACAGCGGTCCCTTTGAGCTGCGGGATGAAAGAGCGGCGACCTGTACCGAGAAGGGCTATTCCGGTAACCAATACTGCACAGCGTGCGACAGAATCGCGCAGAAGGGCAGCTCTACCCCGTCCCTCCACGAAATTGCCGGCAACTACAAGCTGGTCAATGAGGTTAAGCCCGGATGCACCTCCGCAGGCTATAGCGGCGACCAGCAGTGCACAGGCGACTGCGGACAGATTTTCCGCTACGGTCATGTCATTGATAAGCTCAGCCACGACTGGGACGGCGGCAAACCTGCAACACAGGGCAAGAGTGAAGGGATTCTCTACACCTGCCAGCGCGCCGACTGCGGCGAGACAAGGTTCGTAAGGAACTCTGCTGCGACCGAGTACACTGTCACGGTCATCAAGGGCACGGCCTCCGTTACCGCCGGCACCCCCATCACCGACAAGATCGAGCCGAACACCGTTGTGACCGTTACGGCGGACGCACCGGAGACCGGCAAGGTCTTTGACAAGTGGGTCGTGCTGGAGGGCAATGTCACCCTGGCAGACGCCACCAAGGCAACCACCACCTTCACCATGCCCGGCAATGATGTGAAGCTCGAGGCCACCTATAAGGATGCGCCTCCCAGCCATACCCACAGCTACGGCACGGATTGGAAGTATGACGACACCAATCACTGGCATGAGTGCGAGTGCGGCGACAAGGCCGATGCAGCGGCTCACTCCTATGTCTGGAAGACCGATAAGGAAGCCACAAAGTTTAAGGACGGCTCGAAGCACGAGGAATGCTCCGTCTGCGGCGCGGTACGCAACGCAGGCACGATCATCCCCGCCACGCTCGGTCACTGCTGGATAATCGACTTCATCATCAGCGTCAAGGATTTCGTTATCGGCGCAACGAAAGGCACGGTCGAATTCATCATCAGCGCATTCAGGCAGATAATCGGCAAATAAAACACAATTGACCAAAGGCCGCTCTGTTATTTGAGAAATCACGGAGCGGCCAATGCTGTTTTAGCAGAAAAAAGGGAGGCTTCCCGAACGAAATTCAAAAGAATTCTTTTGTCGGCGCTCGTGCTGACCATGGCGCTCGCTATACTTGCGGGCTGCGGCTCAAAGCCGACCGACGATACAAAAGACAGCACCGCCGCCGTGACCGATAAAGCGGCTTAGACCGACCCGCAGCGCCTCCATCCTCTTCAGGACAGGCGACGAGAGCTTCTCCGTCAGCCCGATGCTCTCGGGCGCAACGGGTCAGATAGACACCGTCGATTGCTATGATTTCTCGATCTACGGCGGCGAGGGCGGCGTGCAGGATGACGTATCCATCGCTTACGGCGTTCTTTTAGAGTATGACGAGGTGCAGGATTACATCAACTCCGGCATGAGCGTGCCGTATACGGGCGAGACAGAAGTCATCGAGGGCAAACCGTGCATGGTGTTCGCCCTCGGCACAGACCGCGACGATCAGTTCGTGCGCGAGCGCTATTACGCCGTTTGTGATAACCTTGTCTATTCCTACGACGCCGAAGGCGACGCATGATTCGTTCTCGGCGCGGGATAACAAAAATATAATATACAAATTCAAAATATGATCTGAAAGGGGCTTATATTATGGGACTCATAAAAGCAGGAATCGGAGCATTGGGCGGCACTTTGGCTGATCAGTGGAAGGAATTCTTCTACTGCGAATCAATGCCTAAAGAGGTGCTCGTCACCAAGGGACAAAAGCGAGTGAGCGGCCGTTCCTCCAACACCAAGGGCAACGATAACATAATCTCCAACGGCTCTGGAATCGCCGTTGCGGACGGTCAGTGCATGATAATCGTCGAGCAGGGCAAGGTCGTCGAGGTCTGCGCAGAACCCGGCGAATTTACATACGACACCTCGTCCGAGCCATCGATATTCTCAGGCCCTCTCGGCGAGGGCATCAAAAAGACCTTCGCAACGGTGGGCAAGCGCTTCACCTACGGCGGCGACACCGCAAAGGATCAGCGCATCTACTATTTCAACACAAAGGAGCTTATCGATAACAAATTCGGCACCCCGAATCCCATTCCGTTCCGCGTTGTGGACTCAAAGATAGGCCTTGACGTGGATGTTTCGGTGCGCTGCTCGGGCGTTTATTCATACAAGATAGCCGATCCTCTGCTCTTCTACACCAACGTGTGCGGCAATGTGGAGCAGGAATACACCCGCGACGAGCTGGACGGTCAGCTCAAGACAGAATTCATCAGCGCATTGCAGCCCGCATTCGGCAGGCTCTCCGACCTTGAGATGCGCCCGAATCAGATAGTCACCCATAACACCGAGCTTGAGGAAGCGATGAACTCGGCCCTCTCGGCAAAGTGGGGTGAGTTGCGCGGCCTCAAGGTGGTCAGCATAGCGCTCGGCTCGGTCACGCTGCCCGAGGAAGACGCCGAGATGATAAAGCAGGCTCAGCGCACGGCTATTATGAAGGATCCCACCATGGCTGCGGCGACTCTCGTCGGCGCACAGGCGGACGCAATGAAGGCGGCGGCCTCCAACGAAGCAGGAGCAATGACAGGCTTCATGGGCATGGGTATGGCGATGAACGCAGGCGGCGGAATGAACGCGCAGAACCTGTTCGCGATGGGTCAGCAGCAACAGCAGCAGGCAGCCCCCGCCCCCGCACCGGCAGCCGACGGCTGGAAATGCTCATGCGGAGCGACCGTGAGCGGCAAATTCTGCCCGAACTGCGGCACAAAGAAGCAGGAGCCCGTTCAGGCGGGCGCATGGAAATGCAAATGCGGCGCAACTGCCACGGGCAAATTCTGCCCCGAGTGCGGCTCGCCGAAGCCCGCCGACACCGACGGCTGGCAGTGCTCCTGCGGCACAGTCAACAAAGGCAAATTCTGCTCGAATTGCGGCGCTAAGAAGCCCGCGGGCGTTCCGCAGTATCGCTGCGACATATGCGGCTGGGAGCCCGAGGATCCCAAGAATCCTCCCAAATTCTGCCCCGAATGCGGCGACCCGTTTGACGACGGCGATATAACCAACTGACGAATTACTTTTGCACGAAGGGCGGCGATCCCGCCCTTCGTAATATATGACCGAGAGGTGAATTATTTGGCTGTTTTGAATGAATATAAATGCCCTAATTGCGGTGGTGCGGTCGAATTTGACAGCGGCAGTCAGAGGATAAAGTGCCCCTACTGCGATTCTGAATTCGACGTTGCTGCCATCGAGGCTGCCAATGAGGCTCAGAATAAAGCTGCCGATGATATGAATTGGGGCGCCGCAGGGGAGAAGTGGAGCGAGGACGAAGCCGCAGGCATGAAGGTGTATGTTTGCAACTCCTGCGGCGGCGAGATAGTCGCCGATGAGACCACGAGCGCCACTCAATGTCCTTACTGCGGCAATCAGGTGACGATGAAGGGTCAGCTCTCGGGCGACCTGCGCCCCGATCTGATAATCCCGTTCAAGCTCGATAAGAACGCCGCAAAGGAGGCGTACAGGAAGCATATCGGCAATAAAAAGCTGCTGCCGAAGCTCTTCAAGGAAGAGAATCATATCGACGAGATAAAGGGAGTATATGTGCCCTACTGGCTCTTTGACTGCGACGCCTCGGGCTCCGTAACCTTCAGCGGAACTCAGGTCCAGCACTGGAGCGACGACGACTATGATTACACGAGAACCTCTTATTATGACCTTCACAGGAACGGCCAGGCAGCCTTCAGAGCGGTCCCCGTCGACGGCTCGTCCAAGATGGCGGACGATCTGATGGAATCCATCGAGCCTTTTAATCTCAGCGAGGCGGTCGACTTCAAGGCAGCTTACCTTGCGGGCTATCTCGCCGACAGATACGACGTTTCGTATGAGGAGAATACTCCGAGAGCAAACGAAAGGGTGCGCGACAGCATGATACAGTCGATGAAGGAAACGACGAGAGAGTATTTATCCGTCACGCCCAAGAGCACAAATATCGCCGTCAACGGCGGCAGGGTGAGCTATGCGCTCTACCCGGTGTGGATACTCAACACCACCTACAAGGGCAGCAAATATATATTCGCAATGAACGGTCAGACCGGCAAGCTGGTCGGCGACCTGCCGCTTGATAAGGGCGCTTTCTGGAAGTGGTTCGGCATCCTCGGCGCGGGTCTTTCCGCCGCCTTCACCGGCCTTGCATATCTGTTCTGGGGGGGAGTATTATGAGAAAAAGATTTTTTGCATTGCTCCTGACACTTGCGCTGCTTGCGCTTACGGCAGTGCCCGCGTTTGCGGCGACTTTCTATGTTTATGATGATGCTTCCGTTTTCACCGAGGATGAGACGGCGCAGCTGAATATCCTCGGCAGAGATATCAGAGACCGATATAATGTCGATGTTATCGTTGCCTACTCCAAGGATTGCGGCGGCAAGGACGCTGATGAATTCGCCCGCGAGGTCTACGGCGAGGAGCACGGCGGCGCAGACGGTATAGTTTTCTGCGTCAATAATTCAAACGGCGACCGCGGCTTCTATATCACGGGCAAGGCGGACGATATCATCACCGAGGATGTTCAGAGGCTCATTCTGAGCGGCGTATACAACGCCGAATCGGTCTATGAAGGCGCAAATATTTATTACGGATTTGTCGTCTATTATCTCGAAGAAGTGCTCAAGGGCGGCGAGGGTCTCAGCAGGACCATGCCCGCAATGCCAGGTCAGACCGAGACTGCGAGCGAGCCTGCGTCCGTGATACCTGAGGAGAGGCAGCTTGAGCTGTTTGTCGATAACGCCGAGCTGCTCACATCCGACGAGTGGGAGGCGCTCAACAATAAGCTCGCCGACATCAGCAACGCTCATCAGGTCGAGGTAGCCATTGTGACGGTCAACTCGCTTGACGGCAAGGGAGTCAAGGAATACGCCGATGATTTTTATGACTACAACGGCTACGGCTGCGGTGAGAATGACGACGGCATTCTCCTGCTGCTCGCTATGGATACAAGGGAATGGGCGATAACCACCTACGGCAGCGCCATAGATACCTTCACCGATTACCGTCAGAGCTGCATAATGAATGACGCCGGCGTGCTTGAGGATTTCGGCAAAAACGATTATGCCGACGGCTTCAACACCTTTGCCGACGAGTGCAACAGATGGCTCACCGTGACGGTGGAGGGCTACGACGACGACACGGATGATATCGGCTGGCCGTCGGGCTATCTTTCGGATCCCGACACTCCGAAGGATACGATAAAGCAAGCGCGAAAATTCCCCGTAACTTATATCCTGATAGCGATTGCGGCGGGTCTGCTGGTCGCCTTTGTCGTGATGAAGATAATCGCCGCCCCGCTCAAATCCGTCACGAAGCAAAGCGGCGCAAACAATTATATCGTGCCCGGCTCAATGTCCGTGACGAATGCGGGCGACATATTCCTCTACAGCAATGTCACCAGGACTGCAAAGCCCAAAGATAATGACAGCAGCTATTCGGGCGGAGGAAGCTCCACAAATGATAGCTCCTCCGGCAGAAGCCATGGCGGCTCGAGCGGCAGCTTCTGATATAATATGACATAATACAAAAGACCGTACCCCGTATAAAATCGGGATACGGTCTTTCATTATCGGACGATATACAATAATAAATTATTTCTTGACTGCCGCCGCAGCCTCTTTTTGTTCCTCGGCGCGAGGCTCTTTCTTTATCTTTTCGCCGATGAAGCGCTTTATCTTGTTGCTGGTCGTCTTTTCAAACTCCTTGTCGCGGATGATGACCTTGGATATCTGTTTATATATCGGCAGCTCCTTGCAGGCATTGCGGATGGAATTCAGCACCTGAGCTGGGGTCTTGCTCTCGGAGAGGAAGACCTCGGCGAGCAGCGAGCTTTCGTTGCCGTTCTCATCCTTTTCGCCGCTGACTATGACCTCGCTGACATAGTCGATGCTCTGGATATAGCTTTCGATCTCCTCGGGATAGATGTTTTTGCCGTTGTTGAGCACGATTATATTCTTTTTCCTGCCGGAGATAACGAGCTGCTCTTTGCTGTTTATCGTGCCGTAGTCGCCGGTGTAGAACCAGCCGTCCTTCAGCACCTGAGCGGTGAGCTCGGGGTTGTGATAATAGCCGAGCATGACCACGTCGCCCTTGACGAGGATCTCGCCGATGCCCTCTTCGTTCGGCTCGTCGATCTTCCACTGGAGGCAGGGCAGCTTGATGCCTGCGGTGCGGTAATCGTTAGCGGCGTCGTTGTTGGCGCATACAAGAGGCGAGCATTCGGTGATGCCGTAGCCGTTTATCAGGCTGATGCCGATATTGTCAAAGAATTCGCCGACCTCGGCTCTTATCGGGGCGCCGCCGCAGACTATCTTACGCAGATTGCCGCCGAATATCTCATGCAGGAATGAGAATATCTTCTTGCGCCTGTCGATACCGACCTTGCGCAGACCGTTGCTGAGCTTGATTGCCGAGTCAAACTGCTTCTTTTTGCCCTTTTCCTCGATCTCCTTGATGATGCGGGTGTAGAATTTCTCGGCGATGGCGGGCACGATATAAATATAATCCGGATGATAGGTTTTAAGGTTGTTGAGAATAGCGCGCAGGCTCTCGTTGATGCAGAGCGTTGAATGATGGTGGAATGAGACGAGCAGGTCGCTCACGCTCTCATAGGTGTGGTTGTAGGGCAGCACCGAGAGACCGACCTCAAAGACCGTCGAGACCTGCAAGCCGTAATAAACGCTCGACACAAGGTTGTGTTCGCTGAGCATGACGCCCTTTGACATTCCCGTCGTGCCCGAGGTGTAGACGAGCATTTTCATCCTGTTCGGGTCGCTCTTGAGGGCGAGAAAGGCTGATTTATCGAGCTTTGCGCCCGCGTCAAGGACTTTTTTGAATGAGAGGAATTTGCCTTCGTCCTCGCTGCGGTCGAAGCAGATGAAGTATTTGACCCCGCCGAGCGAATCGGCGTTCTCGGCGAAGAGCTGCTCATACCGCTCGTCGCAGAATACTACCTTGCTCTCGCTGTCGTTGATAAGATGGATTATGTCTTTGCCGGGCAGCTCCCTGTCGAGCGGCACGAAGGCTCCGCTGCATCTGATGGCGGTGAAATAGGCGGTTATCCAGTTCACGCTGTTTGAGCCGATGCAGGCGATGTTGCAGTCGCCGAAGCCCTCGGCTTCGAGAAAAGCGCCGAGCGAATATACTCTGTTTATGAATTCCGAGTAGGTCATCGCCTTGATCTCGTCATTCTCCTTGTACTTGTAAGCTATCTTCTGAGGGCACTGCTCAAGTGCGAGCGATATCATCTCGGCAATGCTTCCGAAGGGCTGAACGTCGTAATATTTGTACTTTACCTTTGCCATGTGGGGCACCTCTTTTTCCGTGTAGTGATCGGCGTCCTTGCGGCTCGCCGTCAATGTCAATATTCTATAACGTCGCCGCAAATAAGTCACGCTATTAACGCTTTCAAAAAATCTACTCTCGTTTTTTGAGATTCTACTCGTCGAAAAGCGACTCTACCGTGAGTAGAATTCTAAGATTTTCAACGAAAAAGCGACTTGATTTTCACAGCGGCTTGTTGTATAATCATACTATATTAAATTTCGGCGGAGAGGAGAATGCAGCCGTGACGGAGGAACGCCTCAAGAAAAATATCGCAAAAAATCTCTCCTCGCTCAGGAAATCCGCGGGGCTTACGCAGGCGGAGCTGGGCGAGAAGCTCACATATTCGGACAAATCAATATCAAAATGGGAGAGGGGAGACGGGCTGCCTGATCTGCTCGTGCTCGACAAGCTGGCGGAGCTTTACGGCGTTACGCTCAACGACATCGTCGGCGACGATACCCCCAAGGTCAAGACCGGCGGCAGGAAGCCGCACCTGACCAACCGTATAATTATCCCGATGCTCTCGGCGGGGCTTGTGTTCCTCGTAGCCTCGATAATCTATTTCGCTCTGAGGCTTGCGGGCTTTGCGGCGGACAGGATAGGCATAATTTTTCTCTATGCGATACCCGTTGCGTTTATCCCGCTCATAGTTTTTACCTCCCTCTGGTGGCCGCTGCCGCACCGTTTCGTCTGCGCCAGCGGGCTTGACTGGTCGCTCGTGCTCTGCCTGCGGCTGACCTTCCAAACGGAGAGACTTAATTCCATATTTATAATCGCGGCGATAGTCCAGGTGCTCATTATCCTTTGGTTTGTCCTGCGTTATCGCACGATAAAGCGAAAAAAGGCTAAGGGCGGCTCTGCCGAATAGTGTTATTCACCAAAAACGCCGCTGTCGTACTGTGCATGTTTCATAAAAAATATTTACGGTATTGAAAAGACTGTCACTGTGTGATAAAATAAATCGAATATTTCAACGATAGGGAGAGATGATATGGCTTCAAGCGCTAACGCTGTTGCTCAGGCACCCGAGCAGCAGGAGAGGCACCTCGCCGTCCCGAAGGACAGACGCTATGTCGGGACGAAAGAGACAGTGGCTTATATACTCGATGATATTTCCCAGAGCTTTAATATCAACAAGTATAATGATATTTTTGTTACGGATATTATCAGAGTCGGCCTCAAATTCCAGCAGATAGTTACTTTTGTTATAGGTATTTGGGATATCATCAACGATGTGTTCCTTGCGGCTATCGTCGATAAGACCAGGACCCGTTGGGGTAAATTCAAGCCCTGGCTCGTCGTTTATGCAGGCCCCGGCGTGCTTTGCAGCCTCTTTTTCTGGATGATGCCGCTCGTTTTCGGCGACAGAGGTCTTTATGACGCGTCCAAGTTGGCGTTCTATTTGATATTGCAGCTCTTCACCAACCTTGCGAGCTCCCTTATTGCTATTGCAAGGACGGGTATGACGGCGACCATCACGCCCAATATCATCGACAGGACCCGTCTTATCACTCAGGCAAACCTCCTCTCCGGCTTCGTTGAGAAGGCTCCCGAAATTCTCATGGGCGTGCTCATCGACCTTGTCAGCCGCGGCGTTCTCAAGTTCCCGATGCGTTCGCTTTATGTTTCCGGCGGCGTTTTCACCACCCTTGTCAGCGGCGGACTTGCCCTTTACTTCGCATTCGTCTCCAAAGAGAGAGTTATGCAGACGGTCGACCGCCCGAGCATCTTCGCAGGCGTCAAGTCGGTCTTCACCAACAAGCCGCTGCTGCTCATCACCCTTTCCGAGTTCCTCGGTGCGTTCAGCATGAACTCCGGCACCAACTACTACTACATCAACGTGCTCGGCCTTGCCTCGATGACCACCATCGTCGGCATCCCCGGCGCCATCGTTTCCCCGATAAGCTATTCCTACGTTCCCTGGGCGAGATCGAAGTTCTCCACCAAGGCTCTGTGGATAGTCGGCTCCCATATTGATAACCTGCTTATGACCGGCGTTTTCATCGTCGGCTCGATAAACAAGAATTATAAGAAGCTCAGCGCAATGATCCCCGCTTTCATGCTCCGTGAGACCATTTGGATGTTCTTCTACGGCATCAAAAAGGTCATTCCCGAGGAGATGAGAAACGAAGCCATCGACTACGGCGAGTGGAAGAACGGCTACCGTACCGAGGGTATGACGGGCGTTGCAAAGGGACTTGCCACAAAGCTCGTCTCCACCGTCGGTCAGACAATCAAGGCAGCCATCCTTGCGAGGATCGGCTACGTCCAGGGCGCAGGCTTCGGCAACCAGTCCGAGAAGACCGAGTATTCGCTCTTCTGGATGTGCACCATTCTTCCCGTTGTTACGGGCATTCTCAGCATCATTCCGAAGTTCTTCTATGACCTCAACGGCGAGAAGAGAGACAGAATGTACAGAGAGCTTCACGAGCGCCGCAAGGCTATGGCCAACCAGGTCGATGAGTTCAACGACCAGGCGGGCGAGCAGGAAGCTGCAAACTAAAACTCAAGGCTGCCGCATTTATTTGCGGCAGCTTTTTTTCGGAGGTAATTCAAATGACAAAAGGCGATTATGCGAAGCAGCTCTTTGAGAGCGGAATGAACTGCGCCCAGGCGGTTTTCTGCGCTTTCTCGGACGAGCTCGGTTTTGATAAGGATACCGCACTGCGTATCTCCGCGGGCTTCGGCGGCGGCATAGGCAGGCTCAGGGAGGTCTGCGGCGCGGTCAGCGGAATGACAATGACCCTCTCTTATAAATTCGCCTGCACCGACCCGAACGACAGGCAGCGCAAGGCAGCGCTTTATTCCTTGATTCAGCGTGCGGCGGGCGAATTCAAGGCGGAGACAGGCTCGATAGTCTGCCGCGAGCTGCTCGGCCTCGGCGGGTCGAGCGCCCCCGTGCCGGAGCAGAGGACGGAAACCTACTATAAAAAGCGCCCCTGCGGCGAGCTTGTGCGCCTCGCGGCCGACATCACGGAGAAATATATCAAAAACGGCGGCGAAATTTAACTTTTTACTTGTAAGAACGCTAAAGATATGATAATATATTAATATACATATTATATGGGAGGATTCTACAATGAAATTGCCCGTAGCAGTCCAGCTCTACTCCGTCAGGGATGAGATGCAGGATGATTTTTACGGAACGATCAAAAAAATGAAAGAATACGGCTATGACGGCGTTGAATTTGCGGGCCTTTTCGGTGAGGAGCCGGCCAAGATCAGGGAATTCTGCAATGAGATCGGCATCGTGCCCATCTCTGCCCATGTGCCCTATTACGATATGCTTGCCGACCCCGAGAAGGTGCTCGCCGACTACGCCGAGATAGGCTGCAAATATGTCGCCGTGCCCTATCTGACCGAGGAATGCCGCCCCGGCACCGACGGCTTTACCGCCACCGTCGAGGGCATCCGCAAGATTGCCGAAGCCGCAAAGAAGCTCGGCATTCAGCTCCTCTATCATAACCACGATTTTGAATTCGTTAAGCTCGACGGCGAATATGCCCTCGACGTGCTCTATTCGACCATCCCCGCCGACCTGCTTCAGACCGAGATAGACACCTGCTGGGTCAAGGTCGCGGGCGTCGACCCCTCGGAATACATAATGAAATACGCCGGCAGATCGCCCGTAGTCCATCTCAAGGATTTCAAGATGAGCGGCGGCAAACACGGCAGCCTCTATAAGCTCATCGGCATCGACGACGGTGAGGAGCAGGAGGAGGAAAGTTCGTTCTCATTCATGCCCGTCGGCCACGGCGAGCAGGATATGCCCTCCATACTCGCTGCCTGTGAGGATGCGGGCGCAAATTGGGTGGTCGTCGAGCAGGATGACCCCGCAAAGGGCGCCACAAGGCTTGAATCGGTCAAACTCAGCAGAGAGTATCTCCAAACTCTGAGCTGGTAATAATATTATTGTGAGGTATTGATATGTCAGAGAATATCCTTGATAAATTCAAAGACGCACCGTCGGACGAAAAAGTCCGTGACTACAGCAAAAAGCTCAAGGTGGGCATCATCGGCACCGGTTGGATAGCCGAGGCTCATGTCAAGGCCTATCAGAAGTGCCCCGACGTTGAGATAGTCGCACTTGCGGATCTTGTCCCCGGCAAGGCTGAGGCTTTCTGCGAGAGATACAATGTCGGCGACGTTAAATTCTACCCCAGCCACAAGGAGCTTATCGACGCGGGCGAGTGCGACGCAGTCAGCGTCTGCACCTACAACGCGACCCATGCCGAGTGTACCATTTACGCTCTTGAGCACGGCGTGAGCGTGCTGCTTGAGAAGCCCATGTGTGTTACTCTCGACGAAGCCGTCGCTATCTGCAAGGCGGAGAAGGCAAGCAAGGGCGTGCTCTCCATCGGCTTCCAGCCCCGCTTTGACGAGAATATGAAGATGCTCAAGAGAGTCGTGCAGTCCGGCGAGCTCGGCCAGATCTATTACATCCAGACCGGCGGCGGCCGCCGCAGAGGCATCCCGACCCCGTTCGGCACCTCCTTCATTCAGAAGGATACCGCAGGCATCGGCGCCCTCGGCGATATCGGCTGCTACTCGCTCGATATGGTCCTCAATTCGATAGGCTACCCGAAGCCGCTCACCGTTTCGGGCTACAAATCCGATTTCTTCGGCAAGAGCCCCAGCTATGAGCATCACGACGTATTCGGCGTTGATGACTTTGCGGCGGCGTTCATCCGCCTTGAGGGCGGCATAATCCTCGACTTCAGGATCGCATGGGCGATGAACCTTGACACCCCGGGTGACACCATCATCATGGGCACCAAGGGCTCGGTCAGAGTTCCCTCCACCGAGTGCTGGAACGGCAGCATCGGCGGCCCGCTCGTCATTTATCACGAGATAGCAGGCGAGCAGATAGAGACCGTTATCCCCGTTAAGGAGAATCATGCGGATTGCTTCGACATTAAGATCCGCTCCTTTGTCGACGCGGTCAAGGAGGGCGGCGAAGCACCCGTTCCCTGCGGTCAGATACTCTATAACCAGGCAATAATCGACGGCATCTCCCGCTCCGCTGACCTTGGCAGGGAGATCGAGATAGTCATTCCCGAAATATAAAATTACGGAGGTAAATGAAATATGGTATTAGCAGCAGTCGGTAAGAACGGCACCGGCAAGGATTTCTTCCTTGAGTATGTGGCAAAGACCTACGGCTTCCCGATGATCTCCATCGGCGACGTGGTCAGGGAGCTTGCGGCGGCGGACGGCCTTGAGCTGACGAGAGACAATCTTCACGCCACCTCCAAGAAGTATATGACCGCAAACGGCCAGACCTTCTTCCCCGAGCTTATCGTCAAGAAGATCAAGGAGTCCGACAGCCCCAATTTCCTTGTTTCGGGCATCCGTCCGCCTTCGGATATCGAGATATTCAAGAAGGCCTTCGGCGACAAGTTCGTGCTTGTTGACGTTGTAGTGAGCGACGATGAGGTGCGCTACCAGAGAATGCTCGCCAGAGGCTCCGAGAGAGACGGCAAGAGCGTTGAGAAGCTCCGTGAGAACGACCTCCATGAGGAGGAGATATTCCACACCAGCGAGAGCGAAAAGATGGCTGATTATATCCTCAAGAATGATGGCGGCGTTGAAGATTTCTATGCAGCCGTTACCGATTTCTACGACAATTATCTTAAAGAGAAGCTCGATTAATATCAGGCGGCGCAGTGTATCTGCGCCGTTTTTTTCATGGATAAAAAGGCGGCGGCTTGATGTTGAAGCCCGACCGAGATCGACAAGCATCTTCTTTGCGGTTAAGGCTTCGTCTTTTCTCGGCTTGTACGCTGCGGAGAAAGAAAAAAGAGGACGGTAAGCACCTTGGCGGTGCGTCTGCTTCCTCAAGCAAAAAATTGATGCTGATTTTTATTGCTGTGCAGCGGTGCGTGCTTTTGCTTCTTGCGGCATAGCGGAAAGGAATGGTCATAAAATGAAAAAACGAATACTCTGCATCCTGCTCACCCTTTGTATGGTGCTATGCCTTGTGCCGATAACGATTTTTGCCGCAGGCGGTGCAAAAGCCATTCTGCCCGGTACGAGCGCCCAAAGCATATTAAAGATCGACCAAAGCAGGCTGTCCTTTGCGGGGCATGAATGGTGGGTGATCGGCAAAAAGACCGACAAAAGCAATAATGCGCCCATCATTACCCTGCTTGCGGTAAACAATGATTTCGGAGATGTCCCGTTCCGCACGGGGAGCGCCGTGCCGTTTGAAAATGCAAGACGCTACAGCGAGGACAACGGTTATTATGCCAACAACCCGTCCGATATGTCGCAATGGAGAAAGCCCAATGAGTATGCGGGAAGCACCTTGCAGCAGAAAATGGTTTCCCTGGCCGAGGCGATCCCCGAAAAGGAGCAGGCGGTCATCCGCCCCAAGGACATCACCGAGGGAATCACCGGGCAGGAGGTCAAAGCGCAGAAGCTCTGGGCCTTCTCGCAAGAGGATAGTATTTATTTGTACAGAAATTCGTGCAAGTACGCTGCAAAGTGGTGGACGCGTTCTTCCAATGAGGTTTACGGCTACGGATCGTGGACGATTCATCCCGATGGCAGAAGCGGCAGCGCCCTCAACGTGGACTACGATGCTGCCGTGCGGCCTGCCATGGAGCTGGATCTGTCCTCCGTTCTCTTTATATCTGCTGCCGAGCACGGAAAAGTTGCAGATTTAACGACCCCGATCGCCGAATACGCCGGAGATGAATGGAAGCTGACCTTGCATGACAGCGACCGCGACGATTTTACGGCAAAGACGGTGCTGGTCAACGGTAGTGTGCTGGAGGTCGAATACAAGAACGCAAAAGTGGGCGATAATGAATATATATCTGCCGTTATTAAGGATGCGGACGGGAGCATTTCCCGCTATACACGCGTTGTGCAGCTGGACGGCACGACAAACGGTACACGCGGCAGGGCAGCGATTGACATGACTGGCATAGACATGACCGGCAAGACGCTCTGCGTGTTCAACGAGCAGTTTAACGGCGATCATAAGACCGACTATGCCGGCGCACTTCGGGAAGTGAAGCTGACGGACGAGATCGACGAGCAGTTCACCCTCACCCCCGGCGGCAGATACTATTTTGACCTTTCGGCGATGGATATTCCCGGCACGGTAAACAGCAATTTGCCTGACAGCACCCTGCATTATGTGCCTTTTACCTATGCCGGCACGGTCAACGCCTATGTGCTGAAACCTGCATCCAACCATGTAGCAGATTCCTCCGAGCAGGCCTCTGTGACCACAGACAAGAACGCACAGTACGGATATGCTTACGAGCACAGTCTGTTCATTGCCGACTACAGGGTTACTACCGATATCAGCTGGATCGACCTGAACAATGCAGGTTTCATTTTCGGTAAAACCAACACTGCGGGCGGCATAAACTACACCCTTCGCGCACCCACAATGGGCAGTATCCATAAGAGTTCTCAGCGCGGAAATCCTGCCAACAACGAGTGGGATCAGATCCTCACCAAGAACTCCGATTTCATAAAGGAGCTGGGTAACAATGAAAAAATTTCCCAGTTCTGGGGACAGGACACCCGTTATCACGATTTTGACATTCGTAAAGCCACACGCAATTCAGTGAATAATTTATTTGGCACGTTTGAAACCAGTTATAATGGTATCTGCTACCGCCCCGTTCTTGAACTGCCGACTGATCTCGCCGCCGACAGCCTGAAAATAGTAGAGCTGCTAACGGGTGAATTTATGCCCGGCGAGCAGCAGAACTGGATCAATATTATCGTGAAAAACGGCGAGAGCTTCACTGCACCCTCTGCCGAGGGGCTGCCCCGCCCGGACGGCATTTCGGCAGATGCACAGTTGTGGTGGGCAGATGATAACTTTAACTTCTATAAGCCCGGCGATACCGTTCCGGCGGATGTTTCGAGACTCATCGCTTTCTGGGGCGGCTTAGGTCTGTTTTTGGATCGGGGCAACGGCGAGGTCGAGGTTACGCCGGATAATTATACCGATATTTTCAGCGACGGGACGGCGTCCTTTGTTCTGCCTAAGGGCAGAAGCCTTACTTCTCTTAGGGCATCAGGAAATCTGACATCCAAGGATATTTTGGAAATTGATTCGACCGGCAAGCTTGAAAGGTACGGCAGTGTTTTCCCGAATCTGAAGCTCAAAAATGCCGACCTGACCTCTGTGCGCTTGAGCGAAGAATATATCGGACGTGGAAGCCCGCTCTTTATCACGCCGGACGGAAAGAATACCATCGGAAGCCTGAACGGAATTATCGAGAGCAATAACACCCTTTCCGTTCTCGGCAACGGCTCGCTGACGCTGAACAGCGCACTGACGCTTGGCCAATACACCCAGTATGGCGGCGGCAGCGTCACCATGACGGACGGGCTGAGGGCGTACTTTCTTACCATAGACAGCGGCTCGCTTACCGTAACGGGCGATCCGCAGGCCATTACGCTGCGGGATCAAGCTATCGGCAAGCTGTATATGGGCGACGGTGTGCGGCTGTTCACGGGCTCTTCGGCGCAGGATGCCGCAGAGGCTGCCGTGCCGCAGCTTCCCGGCAAGAAATATGTGCGTATCGCAAACGCATGGGATGTTAGCTATCAACCCGGCACATATGGCACGGGCGACGCGGTAACGGATATCAAATTCTATAACGATGCCCTCACGCTGAAAGGCAAGCTGTTCACCCGCACGGGGCACACGCAAGTAGGCTGGGCGACCGTTGACGGCGGCGAAAAGGTGTACGGTCTTGATGCTGTTTATACGCAAAACGAGGCGCTGACGCTCTATCCCGTGTGGAACACGAATAAATATACAATTACCTTTGATACCAACGGCGGCAGCGAGATCGCTCCGATCACGCAGGACTACGGTACGGCAATAGCCGCGCCTGCCGACCCGACAAGAGAGGGCTACACCTTCATCGGTTGGGACAGGGAAATTCCCGCGAACATGCCCGCCGAGAATGTGACGGTCACGGCTCAGTGGCAGCTTGCCGCCCGTATGCCCGACCGTGAGCTTGTGATTTACTACAAGTCTGTCGGCAGGCTCAACACCATTACCGAGGATCCCTCGCTTGTCGAATACACCTCCTCCGATGAGTCGGTCGTCACGGTCGATAAGGACGGCAACTATAAGGCAGTCGGCAGAGGCAATGCGGTCATCACCATGCACATTGTCGGCACGGATATCGAGGAGCATTGTAAGATCACCGTCAAATACGCCTGGTGGCAGGTGCTTATCCGCATCTTCCTGCTCGGTTTCATTTGGTATTGATAAAAACAGCATAGCATAAAGAAAGCCGCCGGTTCGCCCGGCGGCTTCGCTTATGTGAACTTATATGTTTGCGGCTTCTTTGACTGCTTTCTTCGGCTTCTTTGACAGGTGCAGCGCGATATCCAGCTTGCCCATCAGCCGCTCAAATATCTCCGCAAGCACTATCGTTATCGCAATGCAGGCGGCGGTGAAGAGCACGGGCTTGCTCTCAGCCCCGAAGTGCGAGAGCACAATCATCGGTATGCGCTGGAGGATGTATACGCCGAATACCCGCTTGCCGAACCAGCGCAGCACGGCGTTGTTGAGGCTGATACGCATTGAGAGGAAGATTATCAGCAGCCCGAACGCAAGCGAAGCAGGGATGAAGTAGATGAGTCTGTTTTGCTTGGCATATATCAGATAACGGAACCCGCCGAAAGCCGCGCCGAGGGCGAGGGTGCATAGCAGCCACTTCCAAAAGCTCGGCAAAATATGCTTGTCGATATAGGGCTTCGCCATAGCGTACCACATGCCGAGCGGGTAGCACATGACCGTGTCATACCACCAGTTGTTGCCGAACTGCCACTTCCGCAAAGCAAGCAGGGCGCCGAAGCTGAGCACGGTGGTGACTATTGTGCCGAGCAGCATATGCTTCCTGCCGCATACGGCAAAGGCAGCGAAAGTGAGCAAATAGAGGATGATTATATCAATTATGAACCATGCGCTGTTGCCGACCCCCGAGAGACCGATGTATGAGAGCAGCAACGTCTTGAGTCTGTAGCCCTTGCCGAGACACAGACCGACTATATAAAAGACAGTGACGGCTATCGCAAAATGCAGCCAGACCTTAAACGCTCTTTTGGTCGGTATGGTCTTGATATATCCGTCTTTATTCTTTATTGCCAGCCACACCCCGTAGCCTGAATACATAAGGAATACGACTACCATCAGCTGACCGAAAAAGTTGAGGAATTCCCGATAAAATGCACCTTGGGGAGCCTCAAGGATGGGAAAATACGAACGTGCGTGAGAGAGCACGACTATAAAAACAAAGATGCCCTTTATCGCTCCGGTTTTTTCGGGCGAGCAGTAGTCGGCAAAGCCGTCCTTAAAGCTGAATTTTATGCCGACGACGCACATTATCGCCAGAGCTATGATGAAAATTATCACAATATCGCCTCCTTTGTCATTTTAAACAGGTTCGGCGATAAAGTCAAGGTTTTGTATTGCAATCCGTCGATAAAAATGGTAGAATAGTCTCGCTAAGAATTAAAAGGAGGGCTTCATATGCAGTTTTTCTCCCGACTCACCGCATTCCTTATCTCGGTCATTATGACCGTGTTCCCGTGCCTTGATTATTCGCCCGAGAGCGACGATATCAGGCTCAACGCCGCGATCATCTCCGACACTCATATCGACACCCGCCTGCCGTGCGGCAAATACCTGCTCGAGCGCGCGTTCCTCGATATGAACGGCTGCTCCGTGCCGACGGACGCAGTCATTGTGACGGGCGATCTTACCAATTACGGCGACGACGCCTCGGTCGAAGACTTTTTCAGGATCCTCACCGAGAGCAGCAAGGCGAAGAATGCGATAATCACCATGGGCAACCACGATATTGGCCACACCGAGGATCTCGGCATGACCAATCAGCAGGCGAGGGATCGCTTCATCAGGATGCACAATGAGTATCTCGGCACCGAGCTTGACAAGCCCTATTACAGCTATGTGGTAAACGGCTATAAATTCATCGTTATCTGCGACGAGAGCGAGGACAGGTGGGATACATATGAGATCTATGACGAGCAGATAGCGTGGCTCGACAGGGAGCTTGCCGACGGCACCAAGGACGGTCTGCCCGTTTTCGTCATCTGCCATGAGCCGTATGAGGGCATCAACGGCCAGCCCATTGTTTGGGAGGGCGGCACCATGGATGAGGAGAGCGGCCGCAAGGTCAAGGCTACGCTGCAAAAATACGATAACGTGTTTTATATCAGCGGCCATATGCACGAGGGCATCAACGGCAAATTCACCGAGAAGGTGTTCGGCTTCTGCTGCGTTGAGACGGTGGACGGCGTAAACTGCATCACCTTGCCGACCTATCTGCTGGTCAATCGCTACGGCCTGCCCGGCAACGGCCTCGGCTTCCAAATGGAGGTCTACTCCGACAGGGTGGTCTTCAGGGCGAGGAACTTCATCACCTCGAAGTGGTACACACCGTACGAATTCACTATCGACCTTGTATAAAACAAAGGCTGCCGCAAGTCAAGCAATTGATGAGCGGCAGCTTTTTTGTTAAATTTATACAAGCAGGCTGAAAAGCGGCTGTACATTTTACTGATTTTAAAAAATCCACTTGCTTTTTACTCAAAAAATCAGTTAAAATATAAGTGCAGCAGATATCAACAATAAATATATTTGGCAATTCCGATGATTGCCTGCGATTATTTTTGTTAAACTTCTGCAATTTATATTTGAGAGGGTGATTCCGATGGCTCTTATATGCGTGTTACGGTATATTCTTTAATAAGAGCGAAAGATAATTTAATACGGAGGAGTTAAAATGAGAAAAATTCTGCCCATTGCCGTCATAGCGGCGCTGATAGTTTGTATTCTTTGCTTTGCCGGCTGCGGCGGCGACAGCGAAACGCCCTCGGACACAGCCGCTACGGTCGAGGCGACCCAACTGTTTAAGAACAAAGAAAAGACGTTTGACTACGGCTATATCGCCTGCTACGCCAACCCGCAGAATGATGAAAATCCAGATAACCCAGATAATCTGTACGGCATTATGGATTCACAAGATAAAGTGATTGTAAAGCCGGAGTACGAATCTGTGTATCCCATAGTTAAAAACAAATTTGTTGTGCGAAAAAGAGTTGATGACTTCATGCAATCGGCTCTTATTGATAATAAGGAAAATTTCATAATTCCTTTCTTCATAGGCGAAATTCGTCAAACCGGGGTTCTTGCACCTGAGGGCACACCGCCGATACTGGTTATTGAACCCTCGGACGGAAAGGTTCGATTCGTAAACACCGACGGCGAGCAGATAATCCCGCTTGAGTTTGACGGTGCGTCCATCCATCAGTATGACGGCTTCTTCTTCGGCAGTAAAAATACCGAGGCGGGGGAAACGCTTTACGTTTACGATTATAACGGCAAGGAGATCTGCGTGCTTAACAACGGCGATTATGCCGAGCTGAGGGAGTTGGAGCACGGCTATACCTTGCTTATCGGCAATAATAACAACTGGCTGAAATTCGGGCTGAAAAATTCTTCGGGCAAAGTTATCATTCCTTGCAAATATGAGGAGATCAAGGTCGTAGGTGCCGACAGGATCGTTGCTTTTGACGGCGAATTGGAAAGCCTGATTGAAACATCAAATGTTGCAAATATGTTTGACGGTGATGGCAAACAGCTCACCAAGGACGGCGAATTTGCCCGCATTTTCTTTGATGACGGTGACAAAATAGGTATCGGCTGTCAGTCAGCCACCATGGGCGCTTATGAGCCCGAATTCTGGCTGATCGACCTCAACGGTAAAGCCGAGAGCGGCAAATATGATTCAATAGAGAAAGACGCCGACGGCAATTTCGTCTGCAAAAAGGGCGATCAAACAGAAACGATAAAATCAGTTAAATAGAAATAACCAAAGGCTGTCGCTTGCGGCAGCCTTTAACCTTTTTGCGCCGAATTTGCAGTTGCCCTCGCCTCCCTTGTGTAAAGGGAGGTGGCGCAACGAAGTTGCGACGGAGGGATTGTCCGATAGTTGATAAAGTCAAAAATGTTGCCGATTATATAACCTCAAATCCGCAATTCAATCGTAGGGGATGACGTCCTCGGCATCTCGCAAAATAATCGCAAATGCAAAATCAACATCGTAGGGGCGAACTGCGTTCGCCCGCTCAAAATCACAGTGCTGACAGTAAAAATTCACCTTCTCCTCGAGGAGAAGGTGTCGAGCCTGCGAGACGGATGAGGTGTGCCGCAGGCGGAATGTTTGTTTTTTAACAAAAACTCCCTCAGTCCTACGGACAGCTCCCTCAAGAGGGCGCCTAAGAGGTTAGCAACAGTTTGATATTATAGTATTCGGCATCGTCCCGAGGGCGAACAAAGTTCGCCCCTAACGTTGCAAAGCCGAGGTTACTCTGCTGCCCTAAAGCTATTGAACACGACCGCAAAGCGAAGCCAAAATGCGGCGGAATATGATGCCGAAGGTCAGCGCGGGCACAGAATCGGGGGCGGTCAGCGAGTATTTGCCCAGCTCCTCGCCGCCGAGGGTGAATGTGACCGTGCCGAGCACCTGCCCCTGCTCCACCGGGGCGGCGACGTCGAGGGCGAGGTCGACCTTCTGCGCTATTTCGCTCTCACGCCCCTTCTCGATCAGAATAGGATCAGCGTCGGGAATTCTCGGTGTTATCCTCTCGTTCACTCCGTTTATCACGCCGACGTCGGGTATCAGTGAGGGGTCTATTTTCGGCGTGACGGTCGAGAAATTGGCAAATCCCCAGTTCAGCATTGCCTTTGCCGTCTCAAATCGGTCGGAGCTGTTGCCGCTGCCCATTACCACCGCCACAAGGTGGGTGCCCTCTCGCATTGCGCTCGCCGACACGCAGCAGCCCGCTTTTGCCGTGGTTCCGGTTTTTAGACCCGTGGTGCCCTTATAGAATCGCACCAGCTTGTTGGTATTCACCAGCTCCGTTTTGCCGTCTCTGAGCGAATCCATCCATATGGTCGTGTAATTCGTTATCAGCTCGTGGCGCAGCAGCTCGCGCGACATTATCGCCACATCCGCCGCCGTGGTCAGATGTTCCGTGGTCGTGTCGTCAAGCCCCGTGCAGTTCTCAAAATGGGTGTTCGTCATCCCGAGCTGCTCCGCTCGGTCATTCATCATCTTGACAAAGGCTTCGTCGCTGCCCGCAAGGTATTCGCCGAGCGCAGTGCAGGCATCGTTGGCGCTATAGACCGCCGTAGCCTTCAGCAGCTCGTCAACGGTCATCTGCTCGCCCTCCTTGAGCCATATCTGCGAGCCGCCCTTCGAGGCGGCGGTTGCGCTCGCCGTGACGGTGTCGGTCAGGGCGATCCTGCCGTCGTCGATAGCCTCGACTATCAGCAGCAGCGGCATTATCTTGGTGACGGAGGCGGGGTAGAGTCGCTCGTTTTCGTTGTAACTCATCAGCACTCGGCCTGTGGAGACATCCATCAGCACGGCGGATTTCGCCTTTATCTCTATCGGCGGCTCTGCGGCGTATCCGAATCCGCAGCAGGTGAATACCAAAGCGAGCGCCGACAGCAGCGAAAGCGCCGTTTTTATCGTTTTTTTCATAATTCACAGCCCCTTTCACGAAAATATATGTGCCCGTCGGCATTGATTATCACACATTTTTCTGATATAATGTGCATATCGTATTTCAATTGCGGAACGGAGACTTATATGAAAGCGGCATTTTATACCTTGGGCTGCAAGGTCAATCAATATGAATCGCAGGCGATGGCTCAGAGCCTTGAGCGGCACGGAGTGACTATCGTTGACAGTGCGGCGCAGGCAGATGTATATATCATCAATTCCTGCACAGTTACCGCCGAGAGCGACAGGAAAACAAGGCAGTCGGTGCGCCGATTCAAGAAGCTGCACCCCGACAGCGTCGTTATCCTCACGGGCTGTATGCCCCAGGCTTCACCCGAGGCGGGTGAGAAGCTCGGCGAAGCGGATATTGTCATCGGCAACAGGAGCAATAAGCTGCTGTACGAATATATAATGCAGTATATCAACGGCAGCGGGCGAATAGTCGCCATAGCTCCGCACGAGACTAAAGAGAGTTTCGGCGGCGATACCGTCACCGAGTTCCGCGAACGCACGAGGGCGATAGTCAAGATCGAGGACGGCTGCAACCGCTTTTGCTCATACTGCATAATCCCATATGCGAGGGGCAGGGTGCGCTCAAAGCCGCTCGATGAGCTGAGGAGCGAGGTCGCTTCGCTTGCTGAGAACGGCTTTTGCGAGATAGTGCTTGTCGGCATCAATCTCTCCGCTTACGGCACCGAGAGCGGCGGCAATATCGTCGATGCGGTGCGTGCGGCCGCCGCACCCGAGGGTATTCGCAGAGTGCGGCTCGGTTCGCTTGAGCCTGACCATATCACGGATGAAGTCATTGCGGGGCTTGCCGAGGTCAAAGAATTCTGCCCGCAGTTTCATATTTCGCTTCAAAGCGGCTGCGACAAGACACTGAAGCGCATGAACAGGCACTACGACAGCGCCGAATACTATGACCTTTGCAGCAAGCTGAGAGCGGCCTTCAAGGACGCGACGATAACCACCGACGTGATGGTCGGCTTCCCCGGCGAGACCCGTGAAGATTTTGAGCAGTCGCTCGAATTTGTCAAGAAGGTCGGCTTTGAAAAGGTGCATGTGTTCCCGTATTCGCGCCGCCCCGGCACCCCTGCGGATAAAATGCCCGACCAAGTCGAGCAAAAGGAAAAGGAGCAGCGCGCGGCGGAGATGATAAGGGAGACTAACGAGATACGCCGCCGCTTTTTTGAGTCGCTTGTCGGCACGGCGGTCGAGATACTGCCCGAGGAATACCGCAGCGGCTTCGTGCAGGGCTACACGGCAAATTATGTGCCCGTCAGGATCCCCGCCGAGTGTGAGAAATGCGCCGAGCTCGTGCAAGTGAAGATAACAGGCGTGTCGCCCGACGGCGAACACTGCGAGGGCGAGATAATACAGTCGATTTAACACGACCGAAAAACGGGCACCGCACTTGACATTCGGAGCATTTTGATGTATAGTAAAGTGCCTGATAATTCCGCTCGTGGCGCAGCTGGATAACGCAGCAGATTCCGATTCTGAAGATCGGGGGTTCGAATCCCTTCGAGCGGGCCAAGAAATTTCTCGCCTCACCGAGGCGGGGGATTTCTTTTTAAAACGAAGGGATTCGAAGGACGAGCGGGACAGAGCAACAGTCCGGTGGACTGTTGCGACCGCGAGCGACCAAGCGCCCGCAGGCGCGCGAATCGCAATCCCTTCGAGCGGGCCAAGAAATTTCTCGTCTCATCGAGACGGGGAATTTCTTTTTTAAGAAGGGATTCGAAGGACGAGCGGTCGAAAAAAGCACTTCATCGGAAGTGCTTTTTCAACGAAATCTACCCTTTGGGTGGGTGAAATATTGCTTCGCAATGTGAAATGCGCCTGACGGCGCGTGAAATCGCTGCGGCGACGGGTGGATTTCATTTCACTTTCTGGAAGCAGAAAATTTCACAACCGTGGAGCGGGTATTTCACATTTTGCACATGCAAAATATTTCACTTATCTTTGAACTGCTTCGGCGGTTCTTTTTTGTTTATTTGGAAGTTTAAGTTTAGTTTTTGATCCGCCTACGGTACACCTCATCCGTCTCACTCCGCTCGCCACCTTCTCCTCAAGGAGAAGGCAAATTTTGCAGTCAGTTCAGCAATTTTGTGGGCAAATATAGTTTGCTTATACGATGTTAATAACATAAAAAATTCTTTTTCGGCATCTTTGAGGTGTCGAAGTGCTTATTCTAATAAAAAAGATATTTCTTTTCCCTTAAAATCGGATTTGCCGTCATAAATAATGGCTATCTCATTTTTGGCTTCGTAGACCAGCACGGCAGTATATATCAAGCCGTCGACAGAAACTTTATTAAATGGCTTAAATGGCAGCTTTTCAGAAAGAATCAGAGATACGTATCTACCAGCTTTGTATGTGTCGATAATTTTCATTTTTTAACCGCCTTAAATTATTGTTGAAATATTTTGCTTGTATAGAAATTGTAAATGTCGTTTTAACAAATGTCAAGGTTTTTTTAGGATAACAAAATTGCTGCTTTGATTTTTTTTCTGAGTTGAATTCAATTTTTGGTAGGCGAAACAATACTTGCCTGTAGCGTTGATGATCAATAGCGTTATTTATGCCTAAGCTTTTAATACTCATGCGAGGGGGGATAGCGCTGCATAGTCAAAATGCTCAAAGGGCTGGTTAGCAGTGGCTAACATTTTGAGCAGGCTGACGAAATTGGAAAAAGGCTGCTTTTTTTCGGCAAAAACTATTGACACAGGGCGAAAAGAGTTGTATTATACTTCTTGGTTAGCGGGTGCTAATCAATATTTTAAGGCTATGATTAGCTGCGGCTAATCATTTTATTAAGGTCTAAGGTTAGCGATTGCTAATCGTTCCCGAAATACCCCGACAGGCGGGGCTCGGGGCTTGGGTGCGGCAAGCGTTAGGCGGCGATGTGCCGTCGGCGTAAGCCGAAAATTTTGAAGCCGGGGTTAGTGGATGCTAATCCGAAAGTGCTTCAATACTCCCAAGTGCCGAAAAAACTCGGCAAGCGTTCGGCGAAATATCGCCGAGGCAAGCCGATTATTTAAGGGCTTCGGGTTAGCGGGGGCTAATCAAGAAACGGTCGCCGCAAGCGATATATCACGGAAAAGAGAGGATATAAGTTATGATGCCTTTGGTTTTGGCGGATGTCGGTAAAGAGAATATCATAAAGAAGATCGGGGGCAGCCCCGAGGTCAGGCAGCATCTCGAGAATCTGGGCTTCGTCGTCGGCGGCACGGTCACGATAATCAATTCACTCGGCGGCAACGTGATAGTCAACGTCAAGGAATCGCGGGTTGCTGTCAGTGAAGAAATGGCAAGAAAGATCATGGTGTGAATTCACCGTGTAAATCAAAAGGAGGATACAGGCAATGAAAACTCTCAGACAGGTCAACATAGGCGAGACGGTCAAGGTCGTCAAGCTCCACGGTGAGGGCGCGGTCAAGCGCCGCATCATGGATATGGGCTTGACAAAGGGCGTTGAGGTTTATGTTCGCAAGGTAGCGCCTCTCGGCGATCCCATCGAGGTCACGGTCAGAGGCTATGAGCTTTCGCTCAGAAAAGCTGACGCCGACATGATCGAAGTCGAATGATCGGTTAATGGTTAATTATACTTATCGTATAAGAAAGAGAGGAAACAGACATGGATCTCAGAATTGCCCTTGCAGGCAACCCGAACAGCGGTAAGACAACACTGTTCAATGCGCTGACCGGCTCGAATCAGTTCGTCGGTAACTGGCCGGGCGTTACGGTCGAGAAGAAGGAAGGTAAGCTCAAGAAGCACGACGGCGTTATCATCACCGACCTTCCCGGTATTTATTCACTTTCACCCTACACCCTTGAAGAAGTAGTCGCAAGAAATTACCTCATCAACGAGCGCCCAGACGCGATACTCAATATCATCGACGGCACTAACCTCGAGCGTAACCTTTACCTCACCACCCAGCTCACCGAGCTCGGCATTCCCGTCGTCGTTGCAATCAACATGATGGATGTCGTCAAGAAGAACGGCGACAAGATCGACACTGCGGAGCTTTCACGCCAGCTCGGCTGCAAGATAGTCGAGATATCGGCTCTTAAAGAGACCGGCATCAAGGAAGCCGCCGAGGCTGCTATAGAGGCTGCAAAGAGCGGTAAGACGATCCCGCAGCACAGCTTCTCCGGCTGCGTTGAGCACGCGATCGCTCATATCGAAGAGGCTGCCGTACATAACCTGCCCGAAGAGCAGCAGAGATGGTACGCCATCAAGATCTTTGAGCGTGATGACAAGGTGCTCGCAAGCCTGAATATCGACAAGCTCACCCTTGAGCATATCGAGAAGGATATTAAGGCTGCCGAGGCCGAGATGGACGACGACGCAGAGTCCATCATCACAAACGAAAGATATATCTACATAGCTTCCGTTATCAAGGCTTGCTACAAGAAGAAAAGGGTTGGCGAGCTTACAACCTCAGATAAGATCGACCGTATAGTCACTAACCGTTGGCTCGGTCTTCCGATATTCGCAGTTATCATGTTCCTCGTCTATTACATCTCAATGGTTACCGTCGGCTCGGCGGCTACCGATTGGATGAACGACGGAGTGTTCGGCGACGGCTGGCACCTGTTCGGCATAGGCACTAAGGCTTACACCGCAGACGCAGACGACTACACCGCAGCCTCCGAGGCTGTCGGCGCATTCACCGGCATCGACTTCGGCGCAGAGGATTTCGACGCTGACGCAGCTCTCTCAGAGATAAAGAGCTTCACCTCAAGCGAAGAGACCGCCACCATCGAGGTGGAGGATGAAGAGACCCTCGCAATGAACGAAATGACCGCTTACTATTCATCAATTCCCGCAGAGGCTCTCAGCAAGAAGAACGCTGACAGCACTGTTGCAATGACTTATCTCGACGCAGTTAAGCTCTTTGAAGAAAAAGGCTTTGACGAGCCCGATCCCGCAGATTACGGCGTATGGGTTCCCGGTGTTCCCGTCCTTGTAGGCAATCTGCTTGAGAAAGCGGGCGCAGCGGAATGGCTCAGCGGACTTATCAACGACGGTATCGTTGCCGGCGTCGGTGCAGTCCTCGGCTTCGTTCCTCAGATGCTCGTCCTCTTCCTGCTTCTTGCATTCCTTGAGGCCTGCGGATACATGGCCCGTATAGCATTCGTGCTCGACAGGATCTTCCGTCGCTTCGGTCTCTCCGGTAAATCCTTCATCCCGATGCTTATCGGTACCGGCTGCGGCATCCCCGGCATCATGGCTTCCCGTACCATCGAGAATGAGCGTGACCGCAGGATGACCATTATGACCACAACGTTTATCCCCTGCGGCGCTAAGGTGCCCTTCATCGCAATGATAGCCGGTGCTATCTTCGGCGGCTCGGCTCTCGTCTCCACCTCCGCTTATTTCATCGGCATGGCAGCGATCATCTGCTCCGGCATTATGCTCAAGAAGACCAAGATGTTCGCAGGCGAGCCCGCTCCCTTCGTTATGGAGCTGCCCGCATATCATATGCCCACCCCGAGCAATGTTCTTCGCTCCATGTGGGAGCGCGGCTGGTCCTTCATTAAGAAGGCGGGCACGATAATCCTTCTCTCCACCATAGTTGTTTGGTTCACCACTTACTTCGGCTTCACGGATGACGGCTTCCGTATGCTCTCCGAGGATGAGCTCAGCTCTTCGATCCTCGCAAAGGTCGGCAACGCCATCGCATGGATCTTCATGCCGCTCGGCTGGGGCAACTGGCAGGCGACCGTCGCATCCATCACCGGCCTTGTCGCTAAGGAGAATATCGTCGGTACTCTCGGCATCCTCTACGGCGGCGGCGACGCAACGGTTTACCAGAATATCGCTCATGCGTTCACCGGCATCACCGGCTACTCATTCCTCGTCTTCAACCTTCTTTGCGCTCCCTGCTTCGCAGCTATCGGCGCAATCAAGCGTGAGATGAACAGCGCAAAATGGACTTGGTTTGCCATCGGCTATCAGTGCGGCTTCGCTTATGTAATCGCTCTGATGATTAACCAGTTCGGCAGGCTCTTCACGGGCAATGTCAGCGTGGTCGGCCTTATCTTTGCGATCGCAGCCCTCGCATTCATCATCTATATGCTCGTTCGCCCCTACAAGGAGGCAACGAAGCTCACCGCAAATGTAAAAACCAAGTAATCACAAAAAAGATTAATTTCTGAAAGGAGTCGGTCAGAATGTTTGCGTGGATAGCAGAAAATTTAGCAACCATCATTATATGCCTTGTGCTTGCAGTTATCGTCGCCGCCATAATCATTGGTCTGGTGAGGAATAAGAAAAAAGGCAAATCCTCCTGTGGCTGCAATTGTGCCCACTGTGCAATGGCGGGCTCCTGCCACAACAAGAAGTGATAACATCACCCGGGAGGCGCAGCCAAAAATCGGTTTGTGCCTCCCCCTTTTTCAACAGGAGGTTAGCAATGACTAACTCAAATGCTTTGACCGCCTCGAATATACGTTATCTGCTTACAATGAAGGAGCTTGACGGTGACGGCAGAGGGGTGCGATGCATCGCTCTTGCAACGGCGCTCGGGCTGTCCAAGCCCAGCGTGCATAATATGATGGGCACCTTTTCCCAAATGGGGCTTATCAGCAGGGACTCCTACGGGGCGGCGTTTTTTACCGATGAGGGCAAAGAGCTTGCCCGCCGCTACGGCCGCTATTACGCCGGCGTTTCAAGGCTGCTCAGGCGCAGCTTCCCCGGCATGGCGGATGTGAGCGAAGCTGCCTACAGCCTGCTCTCCGAGGTGCCCGAAAGCTGCCTTGAGGAATTGGTGCAGGCGGATTGAATTCGGGAGGCTGAATATGGCTATAGTTGAATTCAAAAATGCGAGCCGTGCCTGTATGAGCGGCAATCATGAGCTGAAAGCGCTCAAGGGCGCGGAATGATCTGGATAGGGGAGATAAAGATGACAAAGACTACTCTTAAAATAGACGGCATGATGTGCGGTATGTGCGAAGCGCATATCAATGACGCGATTCGCGGCGCTTTCCACGTCAAGAAGGTATCGGCATCTCACTCAAAGGGCGAGGCGGTCGTTATCACCGAGGCCCCCTTGGACGAGGGCAAGCTGCGCGAGGTCATAGGCAGCACAGGCTACGAGCTCAAGAGCATTGAGAGCGAGCCGTATGAGAAGAAATCGGGGCTTTTCGGTTTCTTCAAAAAATAATTAAGGAGGCGCAACGATGTCAGAGGAGCTTATCGTTTCCCATTGCTCGCCTACAATGGCGGGCCTCAAGACAGGCAACCTGTTTACCTGCCCCGTGAAGAACAGAGAGGAGCTTAAAGCCTCGCTGCGCCGCATGAATCTGCGCCTTGTGCCAAGGGGAGTTCGGATGATCCCCGTCAGGTACTCCGACAATAAGGCGCTGATATATATGTATCGCCCGGATAAGCTGCGGAGGGATCTGACCGACCCGCTCGCAAGCTCCATTCTCACACAGCGCAGCTATCCGACGGGCAGCAGCGAGCGCTGCGTTGCGGAGCTGGCAAGGCGGCTGAACGCCGCAGAGGAATTCCCGCACGAAATAGGGTTGTTTTTGGGCTATCCGTCGCAGGATGTGGACGGCTTCATTCGCTGCGGCGCACGGGAGGCAAAGTGCGTCGGCACATGGAGAGTTTACGGCGACGAGGAGGCCGCCAGGAAGAAATTCAGCCTCTATAAAAAGTGCAAGCGGGTCTATCTCGACTCGCTAAAAAGCCATAAATCCTTTGACCGACTGATAGTCAAAAGCTGAGTAAAAAAAACCGCGCCTTTCCTTTTGAGGAGGGCGCGGTTTTGCTGTCATATTCAATCGGGCAGGTCCTTGTCGAGTATGCCGTAATTCAGCTCCACATAGAATAAGTCATTATTCACGACCTGTATCTTGCCGGGCTGATAGCTTATGTTTTTGACGGCGAAGCTTTCATCAAAGTCGACGGAGAGCAGGCCGTCGGCGAGGATGAGGGTGAGCGGCGGCGCGAATTTTGAGCCTTTGAAGAGCTGAGCCACGGTGGCGGCGGCAGGCTCAACGGCGGCAAAGTCGGCGAAAGAGGATCCCTTTTTGATGTCGGCGAAGTCGGCGAATGAATTCTTGCGGGTAATATACGCTGTGTGCGAGAGGAGCATTTCGTCGGAGAAGAAGGCGTAGAAATAGCCGCCCTCGTTTACCCTGTATACGGCGTAAAGATTGCCGTCGAGGCTGCGCACGCAGTCGGTCGGATATTTGTGTGTGAAATCCTTGAAAGAGAACACACATGATGATGCCTGGCTGTTAAGCAGGGCGTAGTAGAGAAAAGTTTTCACAATGTCGTCCGCAGCGTAAGAGGCCGCGGCGCTCTTGTCGATATTGTTGTTGTATTTGTCGTACTTGTTCGCCACGAATTTCCTGCTGTATTTCTCGCCGCGGGTGCGGGTCAACGACGGATTGGATTGATATAGTATTGTTGAAGTCTCGGTCTCGGGTATCGTCACTCTTGTTGCCGGAACGGTTGTTGTTGTCTTGTTGTATTCCTCCAGCGCTTTGCGATACCAAGCGTCATACGTTTTATGTTCGTAATCTTTACCGAATATCTCAACAAACAGCTTTTCGATCTCCTTATCAAAGTGATATTTCCTGTTCATCACTTTGTGAAGCTGCTCAACTTTTTTATCTTGCAGTTCATTGAATTGATCCAGCAGCTCCTGACCCGTAGCGCCGCTGCCGCTGATCGAGTCTTTATCTACATTCTCCCACTTTTTCATCACACAATCTTGCAGAAAAAAACGATATTTAGATTGGCAGCGACTTCTGATCACCTCGGTGTAGTCAAGTCCCTTGCTTTCAATCAGTTTTTTCATATGAAGACGCTCTCGGTACATTTGGTCGAAGTCCTCTTCGCATCTCTCCGTCTGCCACTGAGCCATGTCATATTCGGTTCCCTCTACCTCCAGCTTACAGACGAGTGCTTCAAGCACCTCATGTATTAATTTGTCTTTATCGGTAAGCCCTTCCGTAAAATAATATATCACCTGTCTGCGGGCTATTGTATAATAATCGAGGTCAGAGGTTATCTCCGGTATGGTTTGCCATAGATTCTTTACATATGAGCGAGTAGTGCTTTCGCCGTCCTCTTTCCCTTTGCAGGCGGCGAGGCCGACGAGCGAGAGAATGACGAGGGCGAGTGCGATAAGTCTTTTCATTTTGTCCTCCTGTTTTGCAATACGCATGATAAAATACACGTTAACTGCCCTGTTTATCTGATATCTCGGTTTCCACCCCCCTCATGCAAAATTTGCCGTTTCTTGTTTCCATAATATCAGAAAAAACGATTATATTCAATAGAAAAATATATAATTAATAAATAATTAAAATTTACATTTTCTTTAAAACAACGCCCAAAACGGCATAAAGGAAGCCCCCTCGGGCATTGCGCTCGAGGGGGCGTTGGTGCGATTGATTATTTAATGGTGCAGTACATGAAGTACTTGTAGCCGAGAGGATTCGAGAAGAAGCCGTCGACATTCTTGCTGATCATGTAAAGATCGGTGTAGAAGTAGAGGGGAACGATGCAGCCGGTCTCCATAAGCATATCCTCAGCGAGGTGCATGAGCTTATGGCGGACTTCGTTATCGGTGCAGCCCTTGATGGTGCTGATGAGCACGTCATAGGTCTGAGCCCAGGTACCGTTCTCAACCTTTACGTCATAGCCGTAAGGAGTGAGGTCAAGGTTGTAGATAGCGGTCTTGGCGTTTGCGCCCTTACCGAACTGGACGTCGTTGTTGCCGGAGCCGGAGACCCACATGTCAAGGAAGCTGATGGGGTCGTTGTAGTCGGCGACCCAGCCGTTACGAGCGATCGAATATTCGCCGTTCTTTCTGGTGTTCAGGAAGGTGTTCCACTCCTGGTTCTCAAGCTGCATGTTGATGCCGACATTGGCAAGAGCACCCTGGAGATACTCAGCGATAGCCTTGTGGGCGTCGTTGGTGTTGTAGAGGTAGGTGAGGGACGGGAAGTTGGTGAACTTCTTGGTAGCCTCATCATACTTGTAATACTTCTTGAGAGTATTTACAGCGGACTCGAAGTTGCTGTTGAAAGCGTCAGTGGCAACATTGTAGTAGCCGTCGAAGCCGTCGTTGTGGCCTGCGTTCTTATAGAATTCGGAGCCGTCGGGATCGGTGATACCCATAGCAACGAAGGAGGAAGCGGGAAGCTGGCCGCCCTGAGCAACGTCGTTGACGATGTAGTTGCGGTCGAAGAGAAGAGCGATAGCGTTGCGGATTTCTTCCTTAGCCTTCTCAGCCTCAGCGCCGGTGAGGGTGCTGTCAGCGGGAAGGATATTCTCGTTGATGTTCCAGCAGACATAGTAAGTACCGATCTGGCCGACGATCTTGAACTCATCGGGATAGTCCTTCTTGAGGTTGGCTATCTCGTTGGTGGGAACGTCGTCGATGAGCTGCCAGTCGCCGTTCTTGAAGTTGGTGAGCTGGTTGTTGGCGTCATCGGAGAGATAGAACTTGATCTCGGGCATGGTGATGCTGGCGGCGTCTACGAAATGCTCATTCTTCTTAACGGTGATGCAACTGTTGTGCTCCCAAGAAGTGATGGTGTAGGGGCCGTTGCAGACATAGGTGGAGGGGTCGGTCGACCAGGATTCGTTGGCGACGACATCCTCTCTTACGGGGTAGTAGCAGGGGAATGCAAGCAGCTCGTTCCAATAAGCAACCGAGTTGTTGAGGGTTACTTCAAGGGTCTTGGCGTCGAGAGCCTTGACAGCGAGCTTAGCGTCGGGGTTGATGAACTCGGGGATGGGGTTGCCTTCCTCGTCGAGCTTATCGGAATCCTTGGACTCCCAAATCTCGGCGTAGCCCTTAACGACCTCGAACATATAGCCGTAGTCGGCTGCAAGAGCGGTGGAAGCGGCGCGGTTCCATGCGAATTCAAAGTCGTTTGCGGTGACGTCCTTACCGTCGGACCACTTCAGACCGTCTCTGAGAGTGTAGGTATAGGTGACGGTGCCGTCATCGTTGACTTTGCCCTCGGGCAGCTCGGTCGCTGCGTCGGCAACGATCTTGAGGTGACCCTCGGAATCCTGAGCCCACTTAGCAAGGCCCTGGAAAAGGTGAGCGACCATCGTTGCGCCGTCAACTGAGGAGTTGAGAGCGGGGTCGATGGTGTCGGGCTCGGAAGCAAGGCAAACAGCGAGAGAATCTTTCTTTGCGTTAGTCTTGCCGTCTTTGTCTCCGCCGCAGGATGCCAGGCAGAAAAGCATAGCAACAGCGAGGAGGAGCGCCATGAGTTTTTTCATAGTTTGTCTTCCTTTCTTTTATTTTTTCAAAAGATGCTGCGCCGCCGACGGGGTATCGGCGAGCAGATCACTATGAACTCAGTCGTTTATCTCGGCCGTGCGGTGACAGGCAACGAAGTGGCCTGCGGAGACCTCTTTGAATTCGGGCATGGTCTCGGCACACTTGGGCTGAGCGTAGGGGCAGCGGGTGCGGAACGGGCAGCCGGAGGGGGCGTTCAGCGGGCTGGGGATATCGCCCTCAAGAGCTATACGCTTGTTTGCCCTTGCTATCTTGGGGTCGGGCACGGGCACGGCGGACATGAGCGCCTTTGAATACGGGTGCAGCGGCTTGTCACAAATGGAGGAGGCGTCCGCAAGCTCGACCATCTTGCCGAGATACATGACCGCTATCCTGTCGCTGATGTGGCGCACGACAAGCAGGTCGTGGGCGATGAAGAGATAGGTCAGGCCGAGCCTGTCCTGAAGCTCGTCAAACATATTGATGACCTGCGCCTGAATGGAAACGTCAAGAGCGGAGACGGGCTCGTCGCACACGATGAATTCGGGGTTGACCGCAAGGGAGCGGGCGATGCCTATCCTCTGGCGCTGACCGCCCGAGAATTCGTGGGCGTAGCGGGCGGCGTGCTCGCTGTTGAGGCCGACATGATCCATCAGCTCAAGAATTCTGTCGTGTCTCTCCTGCTTGGTCTTATAGAGATGATGCACGTCGAGCGGCTCACCAATGATGTCGGAGACGGTCATCCTCGGGTTGAGGGATGAATACGGGTCCTGGAATACCATTGTAGCCTTTTTGCGGAACTCTTTTATGTCGGATTTTGTCTTGATGAGCTTGCCGTTGTAGTAAATTTCGCCGCCGGTGGGCTTGTAGAGGTTGAGGATCGTCCTGCCGACGGTGGTCTTGCCGCAGCCGGATTCGCCGACGAGGCCGAGGGTCTCGCCCTTGTTGATGGCGAATGAAACGCCGTCGACCGCCTTGAGAGGCTTGCTCTTGAATAAGCCGACGTTGATGTTGAAGTATTCCTTGAGGTCCTTTACTTCGATAAGGGGCGTCCTGTTGTTATCAGCCATTTGCTTCGTCCCCCTTCTTTTCTTCTTCATATGCTTTCTTGACATTCATCCAGCAGGCGGCGTAGTGGGAGTCGTTGATGCATTCGCGCTCCGCACGCTGCTTAATGCATATCTTCATTGCCGCGTCGCATCTCGGGGCGAACGGGCAGCCCGCCGGCATATTCAGCAGGTCGATGGGTGTGCCGGTTATCGGCTGCAGCTTGGTGCCCGCCGTGTCGGCAGTCGGTATCGAGCGAAGCAGACCCTTGGTGTATTCGTGGCAGGGGTTGTAGAATATCTCGTCCGCAGTGCCCTGCTCGCAGATGGAGCCTGCATACATTACTATTATCTCGTCGCAGAGCTGAGCTACAACGCCGAGGTCGTGGGTTATCATGATTATCGCCATGCCCAGCTCCTTTTGGAGCGAGGTCATAAGTTCGAGTATCTGAGCCTGAATGGTAACGTCGAGTGCCGTGGTGGGTTCGTCGGCGATGAGGATATCCGGTTCGCAGGCGAGCGCCATTGCTATCATAACTCTCTGACGCATACCGCCGGAGAATTCAAACGGATACTGCTTCATGCGCTTCTCGGGCTCGTTGACGTTAACGAGGCGAAGCATCTCGACCGCCCTGTCATAGGCTTCCTTCTTGTTGCGGTCGGTGTGCAGGGTGATGGCCTCCATGAGCTGGTGGCCTATGGTGTAGGTGGGGTTCAGCGAAGTCATCGGGTCCTGGAAGATTATCGAGATCTTGTTGCCTCTGACATCCTTCATGACCTTTTCGCCTGCGCCGACGAGCTCCTGCCCGTCGAGCTTTATCGACCCGCCGACTATCTTGCCGGTCGAGGCGAGTATCTGCATTATCGAGTATGCGGTGACGGATTTGCCCGAGCCGGATTCGCCGACTATGCCGAGCACTTTGCCGCGCTCAAGCGAGAACGAAATGCCGTTGACCGCTTTAACCTCGCCCGCGTCGGTGAAAAACGAGGTATGAAGATCATTTACTTCCAACAAAGCCATAATTCATACTCTCCTTTCTCAGCTGTTGAGTTTCGGGTCAAAGGCGTCACGCAGACCGTCGCCGAAGAGGTTCAGCGAGAGGACGATGAGCGAAATGACCACTGCGGGGATAACGAGGCGGTAGGGGTAGGCGCTTATGCCGTTAAGCGCGTCGGAGGCAAGCGAGCCGAGCGACGGCATCGGGGCATTAACGCCGAGACCGAGGAACGAAAGATAGCTCTCGGTGAATATTGCGTTCGGGATCTGGAGAGCGGTCGAGATTATGACGACGCTGATGCAGTTCGGCATAAGGTGCTTTCTGATTATCCAGCTGCCCTTTGCGCCGGTCGCCTTTGCGGCGAGGACGTATTCCTGCTCACGCAGCGAGAGGATCTGACCTCTGATAAGACGGGACATCGAGACCCAATAGAGCAGACCGAATACGATAAAAAGGCTGATGATGTTGCTGCCTATCTTGGCGAGCACCGTGCCCTCTATCGCGGGCTGGAGCGAATCCTTGAGCACCGCCGAGAGAAGTATGACCATGAGCATATCGGGCAGGGCATAGATAATATCGACTATACGCATTATCACCATATCCACCTTGCCGCCCACATAGCCCGCTATCGAGCCTATCGTCATACCGATTATAAGGACGATTATGCTGGCGAAGAAACCGACCGCAAGGGAGATCCTCGTGCCGTAAACTATACGGATGAGATAATCTCTGCCGGCGGCGTCCGTGCCGAAAATGTGGGGGAATACCTTTTCGCCTGCGTCGATCTTGGCCTGCTCGGTGCTGCCGTATTCAAACGGAGCAAGGTTATTGTAGGACGGATCAACGGGGGCGCCGGGGCTGATGCCGAGCTGCTGATCGTATGAATACGGCCAGAATATCGGCAGTAATATCGAAGTAAGCGTGATTATTACTATTGTAATAAGGCTTATCGTGGCTATCTTGTTTTTGAGCAGTCTCTTTACGCCGTCCTTGAAGAAAGTGGTGGAGGGGCGCATTTTGACCATGTATGCCTTGTCCTCGCTGCTTGCGGGAAGCAGATCGTCGACATTTATCTGGATGTTAAACGGTGTTTTTTTCATTCTGCTTTCCCTCCTTATTCAAGATTGATGCGGGGATCGACAACTTTATAGAGGATATCGCCCACAAGGTTCATTATGACTATGAGCGCCGCAAGCACTATAGTGGTGCCCATTATCAGCGGATAGTCGCGGTTGATTATACTGTTGACGAAGGCTCTGCCTATGCCGGGCACTGCGAATATCTGCTCAACTACGAGCGAGCCGGTGACGATATAAGCGAGCATCGGGCCGAAGTAGGTGATGACGGGGATGAGCGAATTCTTCAGCGCATGGCCGAAGATTATCCTCTTGCCGGGCACGCCCTTTGCCTTGGCGGTCCTGATGTAATCCTGGCCGAGCACGTCCAGCATCGAGGAGCGGGTGAGCCTGGTTATGTAGGCGGTGGGGTAGAGCGCGAGGGTGATGACCGGCAGGATAAGTCCCTCGGTCGTGGAGCCGTTGGCGGGCAATATCGCGAGCTTTATCGAGAATGCGACAAGCATCAACGAGCCCATTATGAAGGACGGCATCGAGACGAAGGCGGTCGTGATGACCATTATCACGCGGTCGATGACCTTGTTGCGCCTGAGGGCGGCTATTGCACCGAGCACAACACCGCAGATGAGTGAGGCAAAGGCGGCAATGACGCCGAGCTTGGCGGAGGTTTTTAAGCCGTCGGTTATAACATCAATGACCTGGCGGCCTCTCTGCTTGAGCGAGGGGCCGAAGTCAAAGTGCAGAACTATATCTTTAAGATAAGTCGTGTACTGCTCCAGGACAGGCTTGTCAAGGCCGTATTTCGCCTCAAGGGCGGCCTTGGCGGCGGGGGTTATCGCCTTTTCGCTGGCGAAGGGACCGCCGGGCACCGCGCGGGTCGCAAAGAACGTCACCGTAATGACGACCCAGACGGTCAGCACTGCCAAAAGCAGTCGCTTCACGATGTAAAGCAATGTCTTTGAATTCATTTTTCTCAGTCACCTCAATTAATTTGAACCGTATAAGGCTATATAATTAATAAAATTATAGCGCAAAACTTTGCGAAATTCAACATGAATATTTATGAAATGCGAAAAATTGCACCAAAAAACGAAGCTAACAATCAAAAAAACTATATAATACAACAGTATAACGCTTTTGTGCAAAAAGCAGGAAATGTCTGCATTTAGGTAATTAAAATTGCCGAACAGAAGCAAAATGAATAAATATACACAATTCCTGCTATAATCTAATAGGAAAATTTACGACGGCGGCACAAAGCCAGCTTTTTTTGACAGGAAATCCGCCGTTTGTCCGAGAATAACAGTATTTTTATTCACCCGGATGCGACAGATATTGTCGTAAACTCAGGAATAATGCGCTAAAAAGGCTTCACGGCGTAAGGATAGGCAGGGGCAGACTGCAGATTTACAGTAACATTGCAAGAGGCGGCGTCCTTGACGCTCCGTTAATCAAACAGCAATGTCAACTATACAACAGTAGGCGCGAACAGCGTTCGCCCGCCGAAATCACACCGGACTGTTGCTCTGTGCCGCTCGTCCTTCGAGTCCCACTCATGCGTTCCGAATAAACAAAAAGGAACCGCAAAAATGATTCCGAATAGATGAGTGAAATATTTTGCATATGCAAAACGTGAAATAACCGCTCTGCGGTCGTGAAATTTTCTGCTTCGCAGAAAGTGAAATGAAATCCACCCGTCGCCGCAGCGATTTCACGCGCCGTCAGGC
>ERZ773139.749-NODE-749-length-41425-cov-7.268600_pt1 | contig 41425 bp, 47 predicted proteins | sample MGYA00580854_ERZ773139 | MGnify/ENA primary metagenome ERZ773139 (study PRJEB29015, sample SAMEA2737809) | human gut metagenome | biome: human gut; feature: human-associated habitat; material: faeces | place: China | collected 2012 ...
TGTGATTTTTGTAATACTACTCCTACATTTATAAACGGAAGTATTAGAAAAATTGCTAAATCTAATTTAAACTTCGTAGAGCCTCATAAAGTTATTATTAAAAATATAATATTTCTTGTATTTAATTATTCTAATGATATCTACATTAAAAATTTAAACAATAAAATTCAGTTATCGGAATTAGGAAATTACATTAAGAGTATTAACTAACACCATTTGCCAAGATGGACTTTTGCCCTAAGATTTGATATAATTAACATAGATGGACAGAAGTAAATATGAGAAGTAATGGTAGTTAGAAGTGCCTTTACTTCTCTTTTTTTAATTAAACAAAAAGGAGATGAAATATTGAAGAAAAAGGTTTGTGGATTATATTTGAGAGTTTCAACAGAAGATCAAGCTCGTGAGGGATTTAGTTTACCAGAACAAAAAAGACAATTAGAAGATTTTTGTAGAAAAAACAATTTGGAAATTTATGATTATTATGAAGATGCTGGAATAAGCGCTAAAAAAGGCAATTACAGACCTGAATTCGAAAGAATGAAACAAGATGCCTTAGATGGTAAAATTAACGCAATAGTAGCAATTAAATTAGATAGATTTTCAAGAAGTGTTTATGATTGGGAAAATACAATGGATTTCTTTAATAAATTAAAAATTGATATTATATGCGCTAACGAAGAAGTAAATACATTAAATCCTAATGGTAGAATGGTATCTCGTGTAATGGTTGCTATTGGACAAAATGAAATTGAAAAAACTTCCGAAAGAACTAAAATGGGATTAAATGGTGCAATTCTTGAAGGACGCATTCCTCATCGTGCCCCACTAGGTTATAAACACGTTGATAAAAAATTAGTTATTGATCATGCAACTAAAGATATTCCTATAAGAATATTTGAACTTTATCATAATGGTATGTCTTATCAAAAGATAAGTACCCTCTTCAATAAGGAAAAGGTTTTAGGTAAAGAAAATTGGAGAGATTCAACCATTTATAATATTTTGCAAAATGAAGTTTATAAAGGCGATTTTGTTCATGGAAAAAGAACTGATGAACCTAGATATTATGAAAATGTTGTTGAACCTATTGTTAGTAAAGAAATGTGGGAAGAATGCCAGATTCAAAAGAAAAAGAATTCTAGAAGTTATCAAAGAACTTTGACTTATTTATTCTTACAAAAAATAAGATGTCCTAAATGTAATAAAATTATGGGTGGAAAAGCAACTAAAAAGAAAAATGGTAATGTTTATTATTACTACTACTGCTCTGAATGTAAATGCACGATTAAAGAAGATATAATCGAAAATTATGTAAAAGATTTTATTGATGATATTGTAGAATATGATTCAGTTGTTAATCAATTCTTCTTGCCTATGATAAAACAAAAAGTAGAAAATCCTAAAAAACAATTAGAACAGGAGATTAAAAATCAAAAAATGATGCTAGAACGGGTTAAAAAAGCATACATTAATGGAACATTTAGTTTAGAAGAATACGATTTAGAAAAGAAAAAACTTGAAACCAGTATTAATAAATTAGAAATTAAGATGAATGATACTGAAGTATGTGATATTTTAAAATTCACACCTGAAGATATCTTATTAAAACGTGATATAGATTTTATTAATAGTATTGAATATGTTGATAAATATAATCAAGTTGTTAAGTTTTGGAAAGATTATACGAGAGAAGAAAAATCAGAATTAGTTATGAATTATATTGATGAGATAGAAATTCAAAAAGAGAAAAATAAGTATGAAGTTAAATATATTAAATTTAGAGAATCACTTTGTAAACCTATGAAAGAATTAGAAAACACAGGATACCTAGATAAGAAAGTTCAAATTTTTGGAAAGTTTGCTGGATACTTAAGGTTTAGTGAATATTTGCCTATGAAGAAAATAGCAGAACACATTATGAGGTTAAGGCAATTTTATGATGTTAAATTCTATGAGGCAGATTATTTTACCGAAGATCAAGTTTTTAATTTTGATATAGATGAAGATAACACAATTATTGTTAGAGTATTTCCTATGAAAAATTATAAAAAGATAGACCCTAATAATAAAAAAGAAATTCATAACTACGGGGTATTATATTTAAACAAAAACAATCTTTGGTATAAAATAGATGAAGAAACTGCTTTTGATTATATACCTAATCATACTGATACAACATTAATTACTAATGAAGCTATACCTATTGAAGTAAAACCATCTAATTATAATACATTATATAAAAATGAAGAATTTGCCGAGGCATAATTCTTCTATATCGGATTCTAAGGCAAGCCATAGCCCACTGGTATTTTGTTAGTATGACAAAATTCCTAGGGGGTTAAATATTTTGTCAAAACAAAATATATCTAAAAAATACATAAAGAAAGGAGATTTGATTTATATAACTAGTCTAGGTTACTCTTTCCATTTAAGTAATGATAAAAATAAGAAAAATAGTAGTAAATCAAGTGCTAAATCTAATTTAAGTGGTACAACATCTAAGAGTAATAATGCTATTCAAAATGCAGCTGGATTATCAAAATGCGATAACCATAATTGTAGAAAATATGATAATAAAGAATATGATATTGAAATTATTCGAGGTACTAATTCTATTGTAAATGATGTTAAAAAATTATATAAAGATGAATTTGAAGATGCAAGATTGGAATATAATTCTAGACAAGTTCGTGAAGATAGAAAGATAAAAGATTATTTTACTCATGTTAGTAATAACACCAAAAGTGATTTAGCGTGTGAGATAATTATTGAACTTGGAGATATGGAATTTTGGGGTACAAAAGATATAAACTATAAAAAGAAAATGACTAATGTATTTGAAGAACAAGTTAAAAGTTTAGAAGAATTAGTTCCTGATTTTAAGATTGCAAGTGCTATCATTCATTATGATGAAACAAGCCCACATCTTCATATAATTGGTGTTCCAATTAAATATAAAAATAAATATGGTATGTCTAAACAAGTTGGTAAATCAGATGTTTTTACTAAAGAAACATTAGTCAAAATTCAAGATAAAATGCGAGAGTTTTCTATTAAATCTTTTAATAAAGAATATCACACAAATTATAATCTTAAGCCTAAATCAAAAGGTCGAAATTGTGATTACCATATAACTGAAATGGAAAACTATCAAAAAGCAAAAAAATCTATTGAATATCATCAAAATAACTTAAAGAAAATAAAAGATAAAAATGATAACTTAAAAAATAGTACAAAAGAAATTAGAAATATACTCAATAATTTAAAGTCAAAAGGATTAATTAAGAACCAATTAGTTTTAGATGTTGTTAATAGAGATAAAGCAATTGTTTTCATTGACTTAATTGATAGAACTATTGCCGAATATGAAAATATTCAAGAACTAACCGTTACTTCAAAAGAATTAGAAAGTGAACTTCTTAATAACAGAGATAGAATTAAATTACTATTAAAAAACAATGAAGATCTTAATTTTGATGTCAATAATTTAAAAAATGAAATTAATTATAAAAATGAAGAAGTCAATAAATTAAAAGAAGAAAATAATTCATTAAGATCATCTCTACAACATTTTAAAAACTTGATTTACAATCTTGTTAAATTTCTTATGGATAAAATTTATAAAAATAAAAATAAGGAAAAATATATGGAATTTGCTAAAGAATTATATGAACATGGTGCCTTAAAAGAAGATGATTTTAAACTGCTTCAAAACAACAAAAATACAAATAATATAAATAAATCAAGAATAGAAAAAGATGATATTGAGCGATAATTTAATGCTCTTTATCATCTTTTAGTTATTCATATTCTTTTATTTTTTATATTTCTATTTCTTCTTCTATTTTTAATAATTTATAATTTATATCAAATTTTTCAAAATTTTTCTTCATATATTCCATATCAGTTGGATATTTTTCATTATCCATATGAATAGGTAATACTAATTTTGCACCTAATTCTTTAGCAAATAATGCTGCTTCAAATGATGACATAGTAAGTCCGTGTGCCGTTACAGGTAAAGCAACAACGTCTGCTTTGTAATCGTTATCAAAACAAATAGTATCACTAGTAATATATATTCTGTGTTCTCCATCATCTACAATGTAGCCAACATTTTCAAATACTTTACCACCATTTTTTAATAGTGGATTATATCCATGGATAGCTTTTACCACCTCAATTTTTACATTTTCAAAATCTAGTGTATCATTTTCTTTTATGATATTAATTTTTATTTCTGGGTAAGTATTTTGTACTTCCTGTGTAGAATAAATAGGAATATTAAAATCTTTCAAAACATCACTTTTAATATGATCTCCATGTTTATGTGTTATTAGAATTATATCAGCATTTTTCCATTCATTTAAAAATTTATCTTGATATTTTAAACTGCCTGCATCAACTAGAATTTTTTTATTATTTGCTTCAATCATCAAACACGATTGAGGGTATTTTTTTATTTTCATTATTTTTATCTCCTTATATTTCTAATTTATTATTTAGTGAAATTGTATACATTAGTAATTTTCTATATCTTTTATACCAAATTCAGGAATAATAACGTCATTGTCACAATTAATAATAAACTCAATTGCTTTTGCTACTTTTTCTACCTCTAATCCTGTCGATGTATCATAATCATTTCCTGCTTTTTTAAAAATATTTGTTTGCATAAATCCAGGATAGAAACCAGTAACTTTAATTCCTTTTTTACTAACATCTTTTTGAATAGATCTATTAAAACCTCTCATAGCCCATTTAGAAGCATTATAAACAGTTGAAAAGTCATCACTATCAAAGCTTGCTTGAGAACAAACATTAATAATTAATCCATGTCCTGATTTATACATATTTGGCAATATTGCTTTTGTCATATATATAGGACCTTTAGTGTTTACATCTATGCAATTACTAATTTGCTCATAAGTATTTTCAGTTAAGTCTCCATCCAACCATACACCTGCATTATTAATCAAAATATCAATATCTCCTTGATTCTCAATAATCGATTTAATGGTTTTTTTAATCTCTTCAGGCTTAGTAATATCACAAGTATAACATTCTGCACTAGGTATTTCTTTTGAAATTCTTGTAGCATTTTCTTCAGTTTTTGAAATAGTAATAACATTTTCTTTTTCACTTAATAACTTTGCAATAGCTCTTCCTAAACCATCATCCCCACCAGTTATAATAATATTTCTCATATTTCTCATTTTTCTCCTTTTCTTTTATTAATTTAATTATCTAACTTCCAGTTTTTATTAAATAACAAATGAGTCTCATCTAATTCTATAATCTTACTTTCTCTTAAGTTATTAATTGTATCTTTAGAAAATCTATTAATCTCATCAATAGCAATAAATGATTGACGCCCAAATGATTTATATATTTTTACAAGATTATCAAAAGCTGTAACCTGTACATTTTTAAATAAAATAGAATCATGTATTAAAAAAGGTAACTTAGTTAATTTGAATATAGCTAAATCAAAAGCTATAAGATTTACATATGAAGAACCTGTACCTGTATCATTATATTTTTTCAAACTGTAAGTTTGTAAATCCATACTGAATGTTGGAGACTGCCTTTTATCATCATATATTATATTAAAGTAATTATACATCTCAATATTAATTGATTTTGTTATTTCTGCAATTACCTTTGATTTAACCTCTTTTAAACTACCATTTATTGAAGCTAATTCTTCAAGAGTGGTTTGCTTTTTTTCATAATATTCATTCATTTGACTTAAATTATTTTTCTTAGTTAATAAATCAGTAAGTCTGTCTATTCCATATTGTGGTATATTTTTTAGTTTTGATTTTTGTTCAATTGATAAATCTACCTTCATTATATCATCATCTAATATCTTTAAAAAAAGTTCCAGACTTTCTCTCTCCTCTTTCAAATTATTTTTTAATGAAGAAGACATATTTTTATGAAAATCATTAATTTCATTTAATTTTTCTTTATTAATATTTGGAAAAAATTCTATTAATTTGTCTATCTTTGTATTAACCTTTATATCATCACTATTTAAATTCAAGTTGATTCTTTTAATTTTATTAGCAATTTGATTTCTTTTAAGCAATAATTGACTTTTTTGATTTTTTAATTCTAATACTTCTTCCGACATTATTGCATTAATATCCAGGTTTATATCAACCATTTCTTTTTTAATTTTATTTACTTTTTTATCTATTTCTTCCAATTCTAATAAATTTTTATGATATTGACTCTTAGTAATTGAAGGAATTAAATTATTATTAACAGCTTTATTGATTGCCTTTTTTTTATCATCAATAACTTGTATTTGTTTTTCTAACGATTCTATACTTTTATATTTATTAAATAGTTTAATAATATTTATAATTGAGGTTTCAGAATTTGAATTTTGTTGCTTTAATGGTTTTTCAACTTCATAATTATTTTTTCCCCATATTCTAGAATAATTACCAACAACAGATCTGAATGTAGTTCCTAAAAAGTCATTATCATACTTTTCACTAAGGAATTTCTTGTATTCATCTAGTGAGATTTCTTTAATCTTTTTATAATTCTCATCACAAATTGTTATAGTTAAATAATCATCCGTAGTTCGTGCAAAATAATAATTATTATCACCAAATTGAAATTCAAAATCAAATTTGTGATGACCTATATTATCTATAACATCACTATTTTTTGCAATATAGCTATTTCCTCCAAAAATAAAGTCTATAATCATTAACATTGTTGTTTTTCCAATAGAATTAGTAGCATTGTTATCACCCAAAATTACATTGAGGCTGGGATGAAAATCAATTACTTTGTTAATAAGTTTATCACATCTAATTTGTTTTAACATATTTATAATTCCCCTTTTCGTCAATTATTTCTATCATATCAAGTAAATATAAAATATCTATTGAAAGTAAAAAATCATTTATATCAATCTTTTTTGTAACACAAATTTTATATGCTTCTTTTATATTATTTTGCTTCTCCATAACACTAACTATATCTGTTAGATTCCATAAAATGCTATCTCTTATTTTTACAACCTTACTTGGAAACATCAGAAAACACCTCACAATCCTGTATAAAGAAAGAAACTATAATTTTATACGCTTCTTTCGAACCAATTCTATTTTTACTAAAAAGCCAAGTTGCAATATGTTCATATATCTGTTCCTGATCATCAGTTATAGTTTTAATTTTTAAATAAAATGATTTTATTTGAGTTGCAATTGAATCAAATGTTGTACTGTTGTTACTTTTATCCAAATCTGCAAACAGCTTTCTAATAAGTAAATAGTATGAAGCGACATCTTCTTTAACCCTACGTATTAAGTACTTATTTTCAGGACTAATTTTTTCTGTGATTTTAATTAAGTTATAATCTATTGTCTCACTATAATCATACGAATCGCTACCCATCGAATTTATAATTAAAACAATATCTTTTTCTATCTCATAGGAAGAGTAAATATTTTTTATTTGTTCTTCCTCAATCAATTCTTTTTTTATTTTATATATTTTTCTATAAGAATCTAAAATAGTTGGTTTATCAAGTTGTGTATGACAATTAGGACACAAAGCTATCAAATTATTCAATTCATTGCTATCATTTATAAAAAGAACTGGTTCATTTTTTAAAAGTTCCTTTTCATAATCAGATGGATGTAAAGGATATATATGAGCAATTTGAAATAATTTTTGCGGTTTTCCACCTTTTTCATATACAAGTGGTTTTTGACATAAAGGACAAATACCATCAACTTGATTAAACAAAATTGATTGTTCAATATCAGAAAATTTTTTTCTATCATTGCCCATAAAAGCACCTCCTGTTAAAAATATTATAACATTTTTTAATATTTAAAGATACCCTATAAAAAGAATAGTATTGGTTAATTAATAAAATTATGATAAAATATTAGTAATGATTGATATTTTGTATATCAAATCGTTAAGAAGTGAAAAGTTGTAGATATCTTCGACAACCGCTCCATTTGAAATCAACTTACGGACTTAATTGTTCGTAAGTTTTTATTTTATGCAAAAAAGAGGAAAAAATTATCAAAATAATTTAATCCTCTTTTTATATTTTTCTTAATATGGGAGTAAAAGTCATGTCTAGCCAGCACTGAATTTGTACTCCCATACAAATTCTATTATGGAAATTCCCATACCCTTTAATAACAATCTTTATTTTATATTTAACATTCTTCTTTGATGAATTAATATGTACGCTAATGTTAATTGTGCTAACATAAAGAAGGCAGATAGTCCAAACATATATCTTAAACCAATAGCATACATGATTCCACATAAAAATGTCCCAATTGCTTCTCCTAATGAACCAACCATATATCTTAAATTAGTATATGCTAATTGTTTATCAAGTTCGATACTATTAATATAAGGTGCATCTGTAACATTTTCATATGCCGTTGAAACTAGTAAAGACCAAGACATTGCACATATTACAACCACAATATTATTTGATAAAAATGCTAGAGTATAGCCTAAAAATCTTATTCCAAACTTTATAGTTATTGTAATGTAATCGTTTTTTGGAGTAAGAAATTTAAGAACTATTATTCCTATTATATCAGCAAGTATTCCTATAATTAAAAAATACTTTGTTGCTGCACTATCTGTAAAATTTAAATAATTAGTTAGGGTTAGCATTTTTAATCCCAGTGCAGTAGAATATGCCACTTGTCCTATTAAATAATATATAATATAAGTTGTTCTAAATTTATTTGTAAAAATATATTTAAATATATTTTCATTCGAAGTTTTTGTCTCAACACTTTCTAGTTTAACATTAGATAGAATTATTAATGATATAACGGAAAATATAATTGAAATTAATAAACATAAATTATAATTAAATACTATTCCTAATATTGTTTTTCCAATTACAAATCCACCTATTAAAACTCCTAAATCTCGACCGGTATATTCTACTAACTTTCTCTTACTATATAAAGTATTACTTTTCTTAATCGTAACAATTAATGGATAAATACTAATAATTATTAATCGTTCTATGATTATATCAATAATAATAGATAAATTAATAAATGAACCTAAATTTGTATTATTTATAAAAAATAATATAACTAAATTTATTATTTTAATTAATAAAGCAATTGTTATAAAATTTTTTATCTTATTTAATTTTATATATTTTGAAAAAATTAATATACCAATTACACAGGATAATGTTCCAAAACTTAAAATTCTACTTATTTGTGTTGGGTCAAGTCCATTATCTTGCATCCATAATTGTCTAAAATTATTCCATAATCCAATTGATATACTAAATAATAATAGTATAATTAATATTTTATTTTCTGTTTTTTTCCATATCTTACTCATTTATTACTCCTTTGATATTCCTTATTATTTTAAATTATATTCCTTTATTAATTGCATATCTCTGTTATAAACCCATATATATTTTATCGTTGATATAAATGGATTAAATTTTTGGTTTGCTAACTGAATAGATTTATCCAATGTATCGCTTGTACAAAGTGTAGCGTGAGGTATATATTTTCTTTCTCTTCTTTTTTCTAACATATAATTATTTAATTCTGTATTAAAATATTGTTTTAATTCCATTAAAATTTCTTTATTATATGGTTCAATATATAATGTTTCATTATTACAAGTATTCAAATTTTTAAATTCTATATTAAAAGCGCTAATTTTTTCTACTATTACATCTAATTTATCAATAAATTCTTTTTCATTTTTACAATTATATAAATCAATAGTTATATGTGGCAACCAATTTCTTTCTCTATCTATAATCCTATTATTTTTTTAATAATCTTTAATACTTTGGATATAATATTTAGATTCAGTATCAAATCCATATTGTAATACATAATCGTACATAAAATACCTCCTGTAAAATTAACTAACAAAATTATACTATAAATTACAAAAAATTCCCATACTTCATTGAAAAAATATGGGAATTACTATATAATGTTTTAGAAAGAGAGTGTTATAGTTCGTAAGCTGTTGTTTAACCGCTCCAGTGACGTTTCTGTTCGAATTTTTCGAACATTTACGATAGATATCATCTCATATTGAGATGATTTTTTTGTTTATCGAACTCTCGCGTTTCAGCTTGGAAGTTCTATTAAAAAGTCATCCTTAAAAGAAAGGATGGTGTTTGTAGTGATTAAGATTATTACACAAGAATTATAAATAGAAAGTAATCTTAAACAGCGACTAGAATTTATATGTGAGTTTTGTCATATCAAACCTACTATTATAAATGGTAGTATTAGAAAAATTGATAAGACTAATTTATCTTACATAGAGCCACATAGGATCATTGTTAAAGATACTACTTTTCTAGTATTTAATTATTCTACTGACATTTATATTGGTAGTTTAAATAAAAAGATTCAACTTGTGGAACTTGAAGATTATATTAAAAATCTACTAAATGCCTGATATTTTGCTAACTATTGACTTTTTAAGACAAAAATACTATTATATATAGCAATTGAGACAGATATGTCCAAATGTATTAATGGGGTTTATACATTATGGGAATAAGAAAGAAAATTTATTTTTATAATCTGAAGTTAAAGAGATAAAGGTAGTAGTTTGAATATCTATTGCTTTTATCTCTTCTTTTTTTAAGAAAGGATGTGTTGTGTGTGGAAAACAAAGATAAAAATTTATGTGGTCTATATTTAAGAGTTTCAACTGAAGATCAAGCACATGAGGGTTTTAGTTTACCAGAGCAAAAAGAACGATTGGAAATTGCTAATAAAAAATCACAAGAACTAGATAATAATTCTAATGAAGTTAAAGATATATTTAATAATTTAAAAACTACTTTTACTAACAAAGATAAATATGTTTTAAACAAAGATGATAAAGATAAAATTGATAAATTTATTCAGCAAGTAGATTCAGCTAATCAAGAATATAAGAAAATGCAAAAGTTATCTATTACCTTAAATGATGTAGAAAATGAATTAAAGGATAATAGAAAAAAAGTTAAAATACTAACTGAAAATAACGATGCTTTAAATATTAAAGTTAAATCACTTGAAAAAAAGATAGATAAACAAGAAGATGAAATTGATGAGCTTAAAGAAAAAAATTCTAAACTACAAAGCACCATTACTTTTTTGAAAACTTATTTGATAGATTAGTTAAATTTATAAAAGATAAAATGTTTGGAAAAGAAAAAGAACGTGAAGATTATTGGAATTTTTCAAAAGACTTATATACTCATAAAATATTTAGTGATAAAACTATTCAATCAATTCAAGATGATTATATTTGGAATAAAGAAAACGAAAAAGCCAAAGATAAAGATGATTACAAGATTGAAATGTAATCATCTTTTTTTGTTACAAATTTATTTTATGTCACGTCAAAATTATATAATTAAAATAAATATTATGATATAATATAGCCACCAAAGAAATAATGCCAAAATAGAAAGTGGTGATACTATGATATTGTATAAAAATACTTTTGATAATATTAAAACCATTGGATATGACTTTCCAATTGAAGATAGCTACTATTGTCAAAATAATTTTGCGGTTGTTGCTGATGGTATAACAAGAGATCCAATTGGAATAAAAAATTTTAATTCTATTTCTTTTGAAGAAAGAATAGTTAATTATCCTAACCCAAGCGGTTCCAGTATGGCAGCAAACTTAATATGTAAAATATTTGAAGAAACCTATAATAATATCATTAATAAAAAAATATCATTGAAAGATGTTTTTATTAAAGCTAATGAAGAAGTAAAAAAATTAAATGATATTCACATTAAAGTATGTGATTATTTGGAGAATGATTATTACGGAGCAGTTGGTGCTTCTGCATTAATTGAAGATAATAATTTACATTATAGTTATATTTGTGATTGTGGTGTTGCTGTTTTTGATAAAAACGGGGATTTAATATTTAAAACTGATGATGATATGGAAAAAGTTAATAAGTATTTTGATACTGGTTCGTTTACTTGGAATCAACCTGAAGCTAGAGTTATTGTTAGAAAGAACTATCGTAATAAACCAAATAATGAATATTCATATGGAGCAATAACTGGTGAATCAGAATTTGAGTATTATTTAAAAGAAGGTTCATTGAAATTAAATAATAGTGACATAGTTATAGTATATAGTGATGGCTTTTCTAATTATTTGTTTGATAAAGATTTTTATAATAATTTAATAAGTTTGATTAATGGAGATAATTCAAATTTTCAAAATTATTTAGAAAAAATGGGCAACAATGATTATAGAAAATATGGAAAAGAAAAAACTTTGGTGGTGATGAAAAATGGATAGTATGATTTCTAAAATCAATTATTTTAGTGATAAAGCAACATTTGAAACAATTAACGATAGTAATTCTGGTGCGATATTAAGAAAAGTCAAAGATGAAGAAAATACTTATTTTTTAAAAATAGTTCCAAATAATAATATAGATATTGATAAAATTCAAAAAATAATACAGATTTATGAAAAATATGATATAAATACTATTAAATTATTAGATTATGGATACATAGATGATAAAGTATATTTAATTTATAATTTTATAAATGGATTTGCATTAAACACAGTTTATGATAAATATAATGTTAATGATTATAGTAATATGGGGTTTAGTATAGGATCTAATTATAGAATAATTAATTCAAATCATGAATTTGATGATTATTTTTTAAATGATTATGATATAAACAATTTAGCAAATCAATTTATAGATTCATTTCAAAATTTATACAATGGAAAATTATCATATATAAAAAATATAATTGATGAAGAAAAAATGGAAAACATTATTAATAGAATGAAAGAACTTATTTCTTCATTTGACAACGAAAAAAAAGTTTATATTCATGCTGATATGCATCCTAAAAATATTATGATTGATAATAACCATAATTTATATATAATTGATATTGAATCATTTAGCATTGACTATTTTGTAATGAATGTAAGATGGTCTGTAGCAGCAGCTTTTAGGAATAAAGAAAACAATGAATTTTTTAAAGGTTTTATTAATGGATATTATAACAACGATATTCCAACTAGTTTTAACAAACAATTGATATTTATTACAATACTTAATTTTATAGAACATACTATTGAATTTAGTGAAACTAAAGATGAAGAATTTATTACTGACTATGTTTCTAAAATAAACATTATATTTAATAGTGTAGATTTATTTAGTGATGATAACATTTTAGACAATACAAAAATATTTAAAAAAAACAATACAAAAATATTGAATTAATAATATTTTATGGTATATTATTGGTAGTGAGTGATATTTATCATATCACTAGAGAAAGAGTTGTAGATATCTACGACACTCGCTCCATTTGAAATCAACTTACGGATTTAAAAGTTCGTGAGTTTTTATTTTATATAAAACTTTAAAAGTTCTCTTTCTAGAAAGGAGGACTTCTTTCATGCTTGAATTTAAAGTAATTGAAAATCTAAAACCTAATAAAGGTTTAACTGACATCTTAAAAAACTTTGAATATACAGTTAAATTAGGACAAATAAAAACTATCTTGCATACCAACCTACAAGTAGTAATACCTACTGAATACAAAATTATATATCCTACTACTCTTACAATACTTGAATACAAAGTTAATTGAATTACAAGACAAGATGAGAACATTATGTATTGCTAGTTTTAATAAAGAATATGGCTTAAATAATGTTTTAAAAACTAAACAAAAAGGTAGAAATAAAGATATAAATGTTAAAGATATGAGAAACTATATTGAAATGCAAGAAGAATTATCTAAAAATAAAGAACGATTGGAAATTGCTAATAAAAAATCACAAGAACTAGATAATAATTCTAATGAAGTTAAAGATATATTTAATAATTTAAAAACTACTTTTACTAACAAAGATAAATATGTTTTAAACAAAGACGATAAAGATAAAATTGATAAATTTATTCAGCAAGTAGATTCAACTAATGAAGAATATAAAAAAATGCAAAAGTTATCTATTACTCTTAATGATGTTGAAACTGAATTAAAAGAAAACAGGAAAAAATTTAAAATACTAACTGAAAATAATGATGCCTTAAATATTAAAGTTAAATCTCTTGAGAAAAAGGTAGATAAACAAGAAGATGAAATTGATGATCTTAAAGAGAAAAATTCTAAATTACAAAGCACTATTAATTTCTTTGAAAACTTATTTGATAGATTAGTTAAATTTATTAAAAATAAAATGTTTGGCAAAGAAAAAGAACGTGAAAATTATTGGAATTTTTCAAAAGATTTGTATACTCATAATATATTTAGCGATAAAACTATTGAATCAATCCAAGATGATTATATTTGGAATAAAGAAAATGATAAAGGAAAAGAAAAAGATGATTACTCAATTGAAATGTAATCATCTTTTTTATCTAATTTTATAGTGTCAGTTAAATTCATTTTTAATCCATAATTCTGCTTTACATTTATTACATTTTTTATCTCTATTTACACAAAACATACAATAACCATTATCTTTATAATAATTATCCCCTAAATCTTTTAATAACTTAAAACCACATTTTTTAAGTAAATATTTAGAATTAACTTCTTCTTTATCTCCCCATGCTTCATATAATATTACATCCTCAATACCATCACAACATAATTGTAATAATTTTGTTCCTATACCTTTTTTTTGATAATTACTGTCAACTACTAAATATAATATTTCTCTATATTCTTTTATGTGTAAATCATAATCGTTATTATATTTTAAATTACTAATTCCACAAGCACCTATTATATGATTATTATCTTCACAAACATAATAATTATTTATATCCTTTATTATTTCTTTTTTATTATTGTTTAATATATCTATTTTACTAACACTAATATTATTCTTATTAATGTTACAAGTACCAAGCAAATCTGTTACTAAATAAGATATATCATCTATATCACTAAACATTGCTTTTCTATAATTCATTTAATTACCTCTTTTTGTTAAATAATATTTTCTTTTTTTAGCACGTCTTCAAGAGTTTCTTTATCATTTAAAATATATAACTTATCATAATTTCTTTTAATTGAATCTTCATAATATGGAATAAACACTTCTTTTAACCTTTTAATAAAATTTTCATTATTACCACGAGCAATACATCTTTTCTCTACTTCTTCCCAATTATTTATATTTGGATAAGCAATAGAATATTTTATATTATGTTTATCAAAATAATCAAAGTGTTCTGGCTTTAGTTGAACAAGCACCACATCATATTGTTTTACTGTTTCATTGATAGCATCATAATAATTTTGTGGCCACAAAGGATTTAATTCTCTTTTTGTACCTTTTTGTTCTTCAATAGGTATATCATTTCTCATTATATTTTTATATGGACTTGATTCCAAATCTTTAATGTTATTATATTTTTTACCTAATATACTTTTACCACAAGTAGCAAATCCAGCAATTATAATTCCCATTTAATATACACCTCATTTAATTTCATTAACATTAATTACATTTATACCATTACTTTTTAAAAATTTAACTGTATCTTCCAAATCTTCTATATATAATATTGCATCTAAATCACATTTATTTAACTTTGATATAATCTTTATACCATCGAGTTTTAATTCTTGTGTTCCTGCTGACATTAGTTCAATATCATCCCCGTATTGTATTTTAATAAAATCTTGTTTTGCCTTAAAATGAAATGAAAACTTCATTCCTGATAAACAATACATTTTTATATTTTTATTTCTTAATTCTTGAACTAATTTATAAAGAACTTCAGATCTATCGCATGGTTCAATATCTATATAAAAATTACTAGGTTTTTGATAAGCATTTGCATAATAGTTTAATCTTTTGTCTACACTTTCATTACGATGTTTAACAAAATCTTTATCTCTATGAATTGCTAGTGTTCCGTCATAATCAAATATAACAACTTTTATATTTTCTAAATTTAAATTATTTATCACTATTCTATCGCCTCAAATCTATTAATATTATAACATTATTCGATATTTTATTGAACAAATTGACTAAAAAATATTGAATTAATATTAATTTATGTTATATTATTAGTAGTGAGTGATATTTATCACGTCATAGCAAAAGAAGTTGTAGATACCTACGACACTTGCTCCATTGAGGAATCTGTTCGGAAAATCCGAACTTACATATATGAATCATTCGAAAGAATGATTTTTTTGTTTAAAGACTATTCTAAAAATGATATGTATGATTATACCAAAATTGAAGAATTAGATTTAATCAAAGAAAAAGATGACTTCGAGTGATATGAATTTCCATGTACAAGAAGCTGGATTAAAATACTTGATTCTTATTAATATAAATAATTTTATATACTCATTTAAATGTCATTATTCAAATATATAAGTGTTCATATATTATATTAAAGGATAGTGATATTATGAATATAATAAATAATAATACAGTTTCGGTCTCTACAAGCGATGAATTAAAGAATGTATTAGAAAATGATAATGGTTATTATTATATTTATTTAGAAAATGATATTACTTTAAATAGTGGAATATCAATAAACTCAAAGAAAAGTAAAATTATTATCAATGGTACATATCAAAATATTATGCACACTTTGACGGGATTTGGTAGTTTGGAAGAAGCTGATACTATTGTTGCGACAGCTCTTACAAAGGAGATTCAAATAAGAAATATTAAAATAATTAATCCTAATATACACGGTATTATTTGTGTATCTGATGTTGGCATTTATGATGAAATAGTAACCATTTATGATAATGTTACGTTTAATGGAACAAAATTATCATATAATCCATATGGTACTATTAAAATAAACAATTCAAAGATCACTATTGAAGATACTAGTGGAACTTCTTGCCAAGAAGTATGTGAGGCTGACCGTGTTATAATAGGTGGAAAAACTAATATATCAAGTAATTCTTCTGATTTTTCTTTGTTTGCATTTAGAAGTGATTCAGTAAGCCCTTCTATTGTATTTTTATGTAAAAGTGATGTTATTATATCTACTGATACTAGAGAATTAATGATGGGAACAAATAAACTAAATTTTACAATTCTTCATGATACTAAAGTACATTTAACAACAGGAAATGGCTTTGCCTCTTTGGCTGACTTTGGAGCAAACAATGTTTTGATAGATGAGAGAGCGTCATTTATATTTATTGAAAAAAATCATCAAAGAATTCCAATGTGGGCTATTTTTGGAACTTTAACTATGAAAGAAGATTCTGAATTACAAATAATAAATTCATATAGTAGTACTCCTAGTGATAATTATAATATTCATTTTAAAGGTACTGATTGTAAAGTTAATTTATATAATCCCAAGAATCTTACAATATATACAAAGAATTCTAATGTTTTATATACTGATAATGCTTTAAGTTTTAATATAACTTGTTCAAGAATTAATTTTTGGCAGAATTCTCTAGATTTGGCATCTGCTGGTGATATAAATAATTTACCTGATTATTCCTGGTATAAAGATAGTGGTTTGCTTAAAGTTGAAGGTACTGTAACTTCTTCTTTAACAGCTATCACAAATTATAATGTAACTGCTAGTGAATTAAAAAGGTTACCTGATGTTAGTAACTTTAAATTTCAAGATAGAAAACAACTTTCTATTGGAGATACTTTTATGAATATACATCCTATTAATGTAACTAAAAGTACTATAAGTGGTCATACCGATAGCTTTGCTGATGTATTAATCAAATATGGTGGTAATACTGAAATAGTAAATGCTGATGAGGATGGATTTTTTGAATATAACATTCCATCTTCAATTGCGGATAATACGCAAATAGAATTAACAACTAATATTTCGGGAAGTTTTATTTATGGGACTCGAGTTATTACTACTCCATTTACTGGAGAACTTACTCTTCTTGATGTAAATCAAACTATTGATTTTTCGAATATTCCTATAAATGATAGTTATATATTTCCAAAGGTAAGCGAGTTAAAAACAAAGATAGTTGATAGTAGAGAGACTAGTTCAGACTGGAAGCTTTATGCGTATATAAATAAACCATTAACTTCTTCTAATGGATTTATATTAAATGATGCTTTGGTATTTAAAAAGTTTGATGATGAAGTTGTAACTTTAACTACTACCCCTACTCTTGTTTATACAGGAAGTAATAATCAAGGAATTGTAAGTTTTAAAAATCTTAATTGGTCAACAGAAAAAGGACCATTACTGGACCTTACTAATGATGCATTAGAAGCTAATGAAGAATACTTTTCAACTATTTATTTTTATATAGAAGAATGAATTTTTATTAAATTTATGGATAATCATTAAAATAGTGAGTATTGATTTTATCTTTGCTACTATTTTTAATTGCTCAATTAATTCATTCATTTTAATCTTCTATTTTTATTTAGTATGTTATTTTTGGTCCAAAGAATATATACATAGCTAGTATTAAAAGTATTACTCCTAAGATTAATAATATATTTAACCATTTACTTGGTTTTATAAATCTTTGGACATAACTATCTTTTGGATTATTTGGATTATAATAGATTTCTACATCACTACCAATTGGATATAAATCTAATAATGGGGATATTCCATAGTTCATAATACCATTTTGTCCGACGTGTAATTTTAAAACTTCTGGCAGATCTTCTTTCGTTGTTAAATTACTTTTATATGTTTCACCTATCTTATGTGTCATAAGTTTTATATTTGTTTTTATTATGCCTCTAAAATGCGGCCCAACTGCTTTATATTTTTGATTGTTGATTGAATATTCAACGACTGGTAGTCTAATATCATTATATCTAATATTTGAGTATTTTGTTACTTTTCCGATTATTTTTTCATTACATCTATTTTCTTTATTTTTTCTTTTGAAGTACAAAAAATACCATGTAGTTATTGTTGCGATTGAAAATACTAATATATATAATCCCCAAAATAAATTCCAATTCATAATTATCTCTCCTTACATATATATTATCATACATGGTATTATTTTAGAATGCTACTTCTTTAAATTTTAATTTTACTCTTCTAATGTCCAGGTTATTGTTGCATAAAGTTCCCACTCCGAACTATTTATTCTAGAATCTATTATAGTAATTTCTACATCTATAGTTCTTGGATAAATGATTGAATTTAGACTTATAACTATTGGTTCAAAGTCAAAAGATTTGGTCACTTTATCTAAAGTTAGTTCTCCGCTATATACAATTTCTATTTTCGTTGTTTTCGCTCCAAAATTTCAATAAGTAACTTCGTTTGAGATCGTTACATAAAATAAGGAGTTTTTTGAACTATTAGTTTAATCATTGTGTCATAAAATAATTTTAGTAAAATTGACCTCTACTTCTTTAATATAGTTAGAAATGGTTAGGTGTTTCTAAACCAGAATGATATTTCCACATTGATGTATTATCTACGATTGTATATCTTCCTATTTCAATTCTATTAAATCATTACCTACTGCATAGTTTTCCTGAATTGTTATTATACAATTGATAAACCTAGTAAGTCCAATTAGATTAAAGCTAATTTGTGGTAATACGTAAGTTATATTTATATATTCAATAGTTGTATTTTTATATTTTTGACAATAACTTCTTGAGTTTCAAGATTTATATTTATAGCATCAGCTGTTCCCAGTTTCTTTTAATCAATATATTCATGTATTATATTATTATATGTATCATCTATTGTAATCTTAGTTTTAGTTAAAGAGTGCTTTATTTGGCACTCTTATATTCTTTATAATAATCATTTTTTCCATTTAATTTGTATTCAGTTTTTATTGCTTTTTTTATCTTGATATTCATACTTTCATTGTATCCTTCAAATGTCTTATTTCCTATTATTAAAAATGGGACACCTGATACTTCTTTATTTAAATATTTAGCACTATCTTTCATAAATTGTTGATTTGTACTATTATTCCATACTTCAAATGTGTAAATATTAAAATATGATTTTTCTTTGTTATCCAAACTATTTAAATAGTTTTTTAACTCCTCACAATGAGGGCAACCTTCTCCATAAAATAGATAGATATTTATTTTTTCTTTACTATAACTTATATTATTTTCAGTCATATCTGTTAATTTAATTTCTTTATTATCTTTCATATTATTACTGATTAATACTACTATAGAAATAGATAATATAACTGTAATTAATACTATTATTTTATTTTTCATCAGAACCTAACATACTCCTTTGTTTGATATATTACTCCATCTATTTCTATATAAATTGAATATTTTCCTTTTAATCCTTCCTTGTTTATGTATTTTGTTATATTAATACCATTTTTATTTTCTTCTTCAGTGAAAATGTCAACACATAGAGCTGTGTATGGGTGTTTACTTACTTTTACCTTGTAGTAATTTGATTTTAAATTTTTATATAAAATTATATTAACATTGTTTTTTCTTTTAAGCCTACCACTGAATACTAATCTGTCTTCTTCCTTTGTTAGTTTGATATTATATTTTTTTGCTATACTTTTTATATTTTTTGTATTATTAATGATTCCATATTTTTTACTTGTAACTTTTGTTTTTCCAAGTGTTCCTACTCTTTTTGCTTTTCCTAATTCTAATTTTGTATCATTATAAATATTCATTTTTTCTACACGATAATTATTAGTTGGTAGAATTAGTTCAAATATTACTTTATCATTCAGTAATTCTACTGTATCTGATTTTAACGCTATGTTTCCAGTTGATAGGCCAGCTGGTTGATTTGATGGTTTGCCATCTTCTTTAACTATTCCACCAGAATGTACTATGTAGTGATTTTTACTCAAATAGTCTACATCAGAAATATATGGTGAATAAAAGTCACTACTTCTTTCTTTACCATACTCCCATATTTGTTCTATTGTCATATTCTTCTTATTTATTTTATACATTACCCCTCTTGAGTATGATTTATCTGCAGGTACATAATTATCTTTTATTTTTGATTTATTATTACCATTATCGAATAGGAATACATATCCTTCTTTCGTAATCATAGCGGCATGTTGACTCCATTGCCATTCAAAGTTTTCTCCAACTTTCTTAAAGAAATATTTTTGGTAGTCTTTACTCCAATTTTTTGAATCTCCTATAATCCAATTTAATTTTTTTGTATTGTAATCTATATTTATAACAGCATCTTGATGTCTTCCTGACAGTGTTATTGAATTAGTTTTTTCATCATACCATACAGAATTGTTGTGAAACCAATCGTAACTAGTCCAATTTTCACTTTTACCGTCGGTCATCTTTAAAATATTTTTTAAGTCTATTTTGTTTACTATTTTACCATTTTTTCGATCTAATTCTACTATATAATCTTCAACTGTACCATATTTATTATCAAAATCATCTGTTGCGACTAATAAGTTACCATTTGGCATTTCATAGTAGTCATGATGATAGCCTCCAGGTAATGAATATTCTTTATATATTTTTCCAAACATATCAATTTCATATAATCCTGTCATATAGTATGGTGTATTTATTAATCTTTCTGTACTAACTAGCATGTTTCCATTTTTTAATCTAGTATTATCCCAAATAGCATAATGAGTTAGGTACCATCTAACATCACCATTCATATCATAAGCACAAGAATAACCTTTTGATGATGGTGTGTAAAAATAAAATTCTGTTCCTAATTCTTCCTTTTTACTATTTACACTTGTTGGTAGCGGAAAGTCATCTGGCAGTTTATCTGTTTTGATAGTTACTTCTTTTTTTATTTGTTTACCTTTTTCTTTATATTCTATTATTACTTTATTTTCATAATCTGGATATAGGCCATATATTGATAAATAATGTTTTGTAGTATTTTGAAAAGTATGAGTTATAGTTGTATTATTATCTTTTCCTACAACAGTTACTTTTGGTGTTACATCATTTTTTGTTTCAAATAGAATTAATGCTGTAAGTGGTGATGATTTATATGGATCTATAATTATATTTGGATTTTCTATTTTATAGCCATTAGTTTTAAAATCTTTTTCATATTCACTTTGTAATGTTACTAAACTTTTTGTATCTTTTAGTAATTTCTTATTAGTACTTTTACTATTCAATATGATTAATACAAATAAGATAATTAAAATTATTATTGGTACTATTATTAGTATTTTTTTCTTTTTCATTATAATCACTTCCTTCATGTTTTATTATATATTTTTTATTTATTAATTTATATAATGAGGAAGTTGAAAAAACTCAACATTTAGTTGAGTTACTTAGAACAGCTTTTATCTAGTTTTAATGGAACTTTATATGTTATTATTTTTCCGTTTTTATTAGTTGCATTTATTTCTAGATATAAGTTATTTTCTTTATATTCTTTACAAAGTCTTGAATGGTTATCAGAACTTATAGTTGTATTTTTTAAGAATTCTTCTAATTTTATATTATTTTTACTTTTGCACGAACTAATTTTTTTAATGGTACTTTTATCTTTTTCATATAGTGTACATTCAATATTTTTATATTCTGTTTCATCATTACCACCGCAATAGTTAATATTAGAAATATAGATGGCTGTTTTACTTTTATTGTAACTTATACTTCCAGATATATTAAAATTTGGACAGCTAGATGAAAGTGTTTTAAATTCAAAATTTTTATCTTTATTTAAGACAATGAATAGTATTGAGATTAATATAAGTGTTGTTATTCCTATTAAAATTAGTGGAATTTTTTGTTTTTTCTTTTTTGTATATTCTCCATCAAATAGTTCATCTATACTTACATCAAAATCTTTAGCTATTTGTTTTATAAGGGAAATATCTGGCATATTTTTACCTGTTTCCCATTTACTGACAGCTTGGTAGGTGACATTGTATTTTTCCGCTAATTGTTTTTGAGTTAAATTGTGATCTTTTCTTATTTGTTTTATAAATTTTCCAAATTTTTCTTGATCCATATATATCACCTACTTTTAAATACACTTATATTATACTACAATAAAAACTAATTTTTAGCTTATTTTTTCGTTTTTAATCTTTTATTTGTTGCTTTATTGTATTGTTTTATTAACTTTTTGTTCAATCTTGGAGCATGGACATTTTCTTTTATTTCTCCTTCTTCTGGTTTAAAAGTTTGAAGTATATCTGGTAACTCTGATAATTTTTGTAATTTATTTTTTTCTTCTAAATCATTAACTTTTATAATTTCTATCTTTAATACATCTTCATCTATTATTCTTCTAATTTCCTCTTTATCATCTTGTATATCATAAAATCTAAAAATATAGTTATCAAAGTGTATTTCATTATCTATATGGACGTAACCTATTTCATATTTTATTAATTTTCTTATAAGAAGTTCTATAAATTCATTTTTTTCATTTATTAATATATTCTTTACTTTCATGTTATCATCCTTTTAAAATATTTTTAATTTTTACATAATCTTTATCAAGTTCTTCTACTTTACCATTTTGAATATTTATTGGAGGTATAAAATCTATAACCCAACCTTTTTCTATATATTCACTAAAAATAGTTTCATAATTTAGGGCACCCGTGGTAATCTTTTTATTTAGACTTGATTCTACTTTATGAAAGCCACAACATCTTACTAGAATATCTGGTATATACCTATTTGTTAAATCTTCTAGTTTGGTTATTTCTGATTTACTATCATTGCACGATTTTGACAATCTTTCAAAAAAATCGTAGAAATAAGCATTGGCGTAAACTATACCAGTTATTGTTTTTACGGTGTGTCTCTCATAAGTAACTGGTACTTTATTCTTTCTTGTTAAATAGCATGGCTGATTAATATAATTCAGATAAATTTTAAATTCGGTACTTTCTACATATCCTCTTTTTTCGATATCTTTTGCTTCTTTTTGATACAAAAGTGATTTTTTATTAGTTTCTAAATTGTCTATATTTTCTTTTATATCACGATAAGCATAAGTTAAATTGGTCCCTTTATGGCCATCTTTTCCCGTATTATATAAATGATTATTTGGAAGTATGTACCAAGCATCACTTAAATATGTACTTTGTTTTTCTTTTGTTTTTTTAATTGTTGTCAAAGTTTCTAGTTCAGTAATCGCTTTAACATATTTTTGTTCAATTTCATTATATTTTTGATTATAGTTATATACTCTTATAATATCTAGTACCAATCTTAGATATGACTCTAATTCTGATGTTGTAATATCAACTTTATTGTAATTGTCTAAAACATAATCTAATTCTTCTTTTATCCCTTCATATCTTTGTAACATTTCTATACTTTCTTTATACGGTAATTGATCTAAATCTAATTTATTATTTTGAAACATTTTTATAAAATCAGTTCCTAATTCTAACAGTTTTTTATGTTTCTTTAGATAAGTAATCGGTATCTTTGCACCTTCTATTCTTACTTTTTGATCATCATAAGGATTTATTAGGGGCAGTTGATAATTCGATTTATCTTCTAATTCTTTAAAATATTTGACCATAAAGCGCACCTCTAACTTTTTCTTTATATATTATCATAATTTATAAAATATAAAAAGACAATTTATCAGATTGGCTTTGATAGAAATTGTCTTTTGTATATTAATCCTCTTGTAAAAAAATCTATGAAACTAGCAAGACCAAATACGTATAGACATATTGGTGTTTTTAAAAATAACAAACAGAATATAACTCTTACGATAACTCCCACTATTGATCCTTCTAATAAAATTTTAGTTTTTCCTTGTACAACACATATTGCTTTATATGATTCATACAAATAAAGTCCAAATACTGTACAAGAATATAATATTATATATGGAAAGCACTCATTAATTGGTAAACTACCATGTTCTATTATTAATAGGATTAAAGACATAATGAAATTTATTACCAAAACAATTATAAAACATTTTTTCATATATTCCTTTAATAAATCTAATTGTTTAAATTTATCTTTTTCCTCTGGAATTTTAATCATTAAAGCTGCACTATAAGCATTAGTAATTATCTCTAAATTCAGGCAAATTGAATAACAAATTGAATGGATTGCATATTTAGATTCTCCCATATAGCTAGATAAAATACCATATATAAGTATAAATATTCTTGATAGTACCCTCTCTAAACTATACAAAATACCATATGCTTTAATATTTTCAAATTCTTTCTTTGTGAGTTTCTTAAGTTTAATTTTTGTTTTGTATGATAAATATGTAAAGCAAATTGCATCAGACAAAATTGTCGCTACAAGCAACGCCAATAAGTTCTTAGTAAATATAAAAGCCAATAAATCTAATCCTATTAGAGAAATATAAGTAATTATTAATCCTTTCCTATATAACTTTAATTCATTTTTTAATCTTATTATTTCTAATAATCCAACGTGTAATATAGATATTGGTAAATATATTATGAATAATTTTAACACATTAGATAGCAATTCTTTTTGGACAATAGTTAATTCAAATAGATTTGCTAAAACATCACTAAATACAAAGGAAAACACTCCTAAAATAAGTCCTACAATTCCTGATATTAATAAATAGGAGGATTCATTTTTTCTAACTACCCTATAGGTATATATTCCTACCTCCCCAATTGACTTAAGTATAAATTTTATAAATATTAGGCTACCACATACAACAATAGCATCAATGCTTATATAATTATTAAATGCAGAATCAACACTATCTGCTAAACTCATAAATATAAAACTTATTAAGATTGAAATAAATTCATTCATTTTACCACCACAATTATGATAACATCAAAAAAAAGAAAAAGCTAGTTTTCCTTTTCCATCTTATCTATGAAGTTATTTATTTCTTTTTCATCTGTTTTTAATTTATCACTATAACTTTCAAAGACTATATTCATTTCATTTTTTATGTTTGAATTTGGACATAGTTTTTTTATTTCATTGAAAGTTCTGCCTAGCCAACCTGCATTAGTTGCGAATGGAATTATAGTTTTTCCATCTAAATTATTTTCTGTTAGAAATGTTCTTATGGCAGGACATGGCCTGTACCACCAAACTGGTGTTCCTAAAATAATAGTATCATATTTTGATAGATCTATGTTTATTTTCTTTATTTCTGGTAAGTGATTACTTGCTTCACTATTTTGTTCATCATTAACTACAGAATCATAATCTTTAGAATATGGTACTACTGTTTCTATTTCTAAAATATCACAATCTAATTTTTCTTTTATTTTATTTGCAATCATGCGGGTATTTCCTGTATAAGAAAAATATACTATTAATTTTTTCATTTTCTACACCACTCTTCTACTATTTCTTTTGAATTTTTGGCATTAGTACCCTTGATTGCTAGAGCATCTTTTATGTCTGCTCCAGCGCATATCTTTTTTAGATCTGATACAACATTTCCTAGGCCAGATCCTTCATGAGTTGTGAATGGTTTTACTATTTTTCCTTCGAAGTTTAATTTTTCTAATTGAGTAAACATTGGTTGTGGCATTGTTCCCCAATAAATTGGACTTCCTATATATATGACATCATAATCATCAATACTTTCTAAATAACTTATAAGTTCTGGACGTTCATTATTTATTTGTTCTTCTTTTGCCTCATCACAACATGTTTGATAGTCTTTTGCATATGGTACTTTTCTTTCTACTTTATTATTTAATATCATATTACTAACTTATTGTATTCTTCATCAGATACTTCTTCGCACCATTCATTAGATGTATTTTCTCCTGGTACTTCTATTGCGATATGACTAAACCAAGAGTCTTTTTTTGCACCATGCCAATGTTTAACTTCGGCTGGAATTGTAATAACCATACCTGGTTTTAAGCTAACTGCTTCTTTTCCTTCTTCTTGATACCAACCTTCTCCATCAACACAAACTAATATTTGACCTCCACCTTTTGTAGCATGGTGAATGTGCCAGTTATTTCTGCATTTTGGTTCAAAGGTAACGTTTGCTAAAAAGACATTGGTTTTATTTGGATCAGTTAGAGGATTAAGATATGATTTTCCAATGAAATATTTCTCATATGCTTTATTTTCTTCTCCTAGATCGAAAGTAATATTTGGTTTATTATTACTCCAATCATCATTAGGATCAAAACCATTTTCTTCCTCCCATTTTATATGATTATCTCTAGCATTTTTTACTGCTTCACATCCATTATTATTAGTAACTGATGCACCTTCTGTAACCATAAAAACTGGTAGATTGTATTTTTCTGATAGTTTTTTTTACTTCACTACAAAATTCACGAGCTTTTGTTTTGTTATCATTCATCTTTATAAACCTCCTTAGCAAGATTAAATACTGCCCAGCCTTTAGGCCAACCTACATAGAATGCTGTATGAGTAATAATTCCTGCCATTTCTTCTTTTGTGACACCGTTTTTTTTGGCATTTTCTAAATGATACTTTAATGAATTATCAGTAATTCCTGATGACATTAAAGCTACAACTGTAATAATACATCTTGTTTTTAAGTCAATTGATGAATCATTCCAATTCTCTCCAAATAATATATCATCATTATAATGAGCAAACGATGGTGCAAATTCTCCTAATTGTTCACGTCCTGCAGTTTGTTTAATCATTAATATTCCCTCCTATATATCTTCCATAAAATCTTTTCTTTTACCTGCTTCAATTTCATTATATAGACTTATTTTATAATCTAATCTTTCGATTGTTTTTGTTATATCATTTCTTTTTTCTTCTAATATTTCTCTTTGTTCTAGTAACAAGTTTTTTCTTGCTGTTACAGTCTTTTTACCTTCTTGAAATAAATTCATGTATTCTATTAGTGCTTCTATTCTCATTCCTGCACTTCGCATACATTTTATAAATTCAATCCATTTACAAGAATTCTCATCAAAATCTCTTATTCCTGATTTCTTTCTTGGTACTTTTGGAAGTAATCCTATTCTTTCATAATATCTAAGAGTATCTTCAGAAATATCGTATTTTTCACTTACTTCTTTTATTGTCATACTGCACCTACTTAATTAGATTTTTTATATCTTCTACTATTTGTTCTATAGTTAATCTATTTTCTTTTAGTAATTCTTTAACATCATAACGATCATAGAAAGCTTTTTTTATTCCATAATTTTTTACTTTCATATCACTTGTTCCATAAAAACTTGCGATTTTTTCTCCAAAACCACCTTCTAAAATTCCATCTTCTAGAGTAATAACCAAGTTGTGATTTTGTTTTAAATTTTCTAGTAATTCTTCATCAAGTCCAGTTATATATCTAGGATTAATTAAAGTTGCATTTATATCTAGTTTTTCTTTTAATTCTTTTTCTACTTCTTCACCTATTTGATAGAAGTCTCCTAGAGCGATTATAGCAACCTTTTCTCCTTCTTTTTCTACTTTATATTTATTGATATTGCTGTAGCTTTCACAAACTTCTCGATCATCATCTATAACACCATTACATGGAGTTTTGATAGCTACTGGATAAGTATTTTGTTCAATACTCCAATCTAACATAGCAAAATATTCTTTCTTTGATGTTGGAGCTAGATAAACTAAGTTTGGAATATTTGAAAGCATTGCGATGTCATATAAGCCTAGATGAGTTATATCATTCATTCCATAAACTGAAGCTGTATTTACTATTATTGTTGCGGAATTTTTATTTATACATAAATCTTGTGAAATTTGATCATAAGTTCTTTGAATAAAGCTTGCATGTGTTGCGAAGATTGGTTTGCCTCCATTTTTAGCAATTCCTGATGCTAGAGCGATTCCGTGTTCTTCAGCAATTCCAACATCTATAAATTGATTTCCAGCTTGTTCTCTTCTTTCTTTTGTAAATCCTATATTTGTAGGTACGGCAGCAACTATTGCGACAACATTTTTATCTTTATTCATTTTATCTAATAAATATTTTCCAGTTAAATCTCCATAGTCTTCACCATCGAAGTTATATTTTGATTTACCTGTTTCAATATCAAATGGCATTGTCCAGTGCCAATCTTCTTTATTTTCTTCTGCAAACTTATATCCTTTTCCCTTTTGTGTATTGATATGAACTACTATTGGGTGATGAATATCTTTTACACTAGTGAATACTTTGATTAATTCTTCTAGGTTATTTCCATCATCTACATAGACATAATCTAGCCCCATTGCTTTGAATAAATTATTTTTGGTTTCTCCATTACTTTCTCTTAATTCTTTTAAATTTTTGTATAACCCTCCATGATTTTCAGCAATTGACATATCATTATCATTCACAACTATTATGAAGTTAGTATTTTGTTCTCCGGCATAGTCTAGTCCTTCTAAAGCTTCTCCTCCTGATAAAGATCCATCACCAATAACAGCGATTACATTGTATTTGTCTCCTGCTAGGTCTCTTGCTTTTGCTAGACCTGATGCCAGTGATATAGAAGTTGATGTATGTCCTACCTTGAAAAAGTCATGACTACTTTCATCTGGATCAGTATAACCTGTAACATCATCATATTTGTCTTCATAAATAAAAGCATCTTTTCTTCCTGTTAGAATTTTGTGTGGATATGATTGATGTGAAACATCAAATACTATTTTATCCTTAGGAGATGAAAAAACATAATGCATCGCTATTTCTGCTTCTACCATTCCGAAGTTTGGTCCAAAATGTCCTCCATGAATACTTAATTTTTTTAGTAATATTTCTCTTATTTCACCTGCTAGTTGATTTAATTCATCTAGAGATAGGTCTTTTAAATTCTTTGGTTCATTAACCTTATTTAATATATTTAACATCTTATTCCTCCTTTTACCACTATCATAATAATACTTGAAGTTTACTCTAATTCAAGAGCTTTTCATAAAAAAAATTATTTACATTTATTTTGTGTAAATAATCTTTTTCTTTTAGTTATTGTTCCATCATTTTCTACTTTATAATTTTTCTGATATAGTTGTTGTATTAATTATTATTTTTTCTTATTCAAATTTATCTATTTTCTTAATACTCATTCCCATTATAAAAATAGAAAGTGTTAAAATAACCATTACTATATTTAACATAATATCACTTTTAGAAATTCCTGCGATTAATAGTAAGCTATATCCTAAAATTCTTCCTAAATTTAGAATACCTTCTCTAAGAGCAACAAACTCTACTTGGTTTTCTCTATTTACAATATCACTGTCTGATAAATTAAATAATCTTATTTCTCTTGTTAATGATAGTATATTAGCAAATATTACATAGCAAAAATTATATATTAATATAGTTATATTATTTCTTAAAAAGAATAATAATAGTAATGATAAAACTGGAATAATGCTTGATACAACAATCAATTTTTTATCATCTTTATTTGTATATATTTTTCCATATAGTTTGAATGATATCATTGATAATATGGTTACTATTGAAGTAATTAGTCCATAGTTCATATTCGTTTTAAATGAATTAAAAATAAGTATAGTCATTACTGTTTCTAAGGCTCCATCACTTACATTTAATCCAACAAAAAACTCTACTAAAAAGCTATATTTTATTTGCTTATTTTTATAAAGATGTTTTATTGTTCTTTTTAAGTTAAATTTTCCTAAATTATCTTCAGTATCTGGAGTTAGGATAAATGATAAGATTACTTGACATAATGATAGAACAAGAATAATAATAGCAGTTAATTCATAATTAGTAATTGTTATAATACTTCCTAAAACTACAGGGCATAAAATTCCTACTATTGAAGATACAAGTTTTGACTTTACTGTATACTTTGTTCTTTCACTGTTTTTTATTTTGTTTATAACAAATAGATTATATGAGAACCAGTAACACCCTGAAGATAAACCAAATAAAATGGATATTAGTATTAAATGATTAATTATATTTTCTTTTAATATAACTATTGCCATTATATAGATAAAATTTAAAATTACACCTATTCTAAACATTCCTATTTTAAATCTATTTTTAATTATCTTAGCTACTAAGAAACTATTAAGTCCAAGTAATATATATGAAAATATATAATATATAGACAAATCTATCATACTTTCTTTTGATATTTTTATAAAATAAGTAGCAAGAAATGGTCCTAAAAATATTATCATTATTTTTTTTATTGCATTGATTGCGATTATTACATTTTGTTCTTTACCTACTAAACTTTTTTTTACGTCATTCATCTTTTTTACTCCATTATATCTTCTATTAATTTTGAAACACTATCATATTTTTTTTCTGCTACATCTTTTAACTCTTGTACAGATTCTTTCATAGCATAACCATGATAATCTTCTATCATTTTTATATCACTATAGCCATCTCCTATAGTATAAACATTGCCTTTATCTATATCTTCTAATTTCATTATTTCTTTTATAGAATCTGATTTATTTGTTTTATTTGAAATTATTTCAACAGAATCGTGTGAAACATAATAGGCATTTACATATTCTCCAAATAAATTATTTATCTTTTCAGCTATCTCCATAGCAAAATTCTTTGATTTATACTTAATATTTATCTTAGTTAAATCTGGTTGATTGAAATCAACTCTACTTTCGACTTCACTACAGCAAAAACTATTAATACTTTCTTCTAGACATAAGTTTTCTTTTATATCTTCTATAATATCATTATTTATTGAAATATTAGTTAGCACCTTTCCATTTTTATTTATAATAGTGGTACCATGATTTAAAATTGCATAATCAAAATTAAAATTATACTTCTTTTGTTTGTTGTAAAAATCGTAATAACTTCTACCCGTTGCGATGACAAAAATATTTTTTTTACTTTTAAACTTTGTTACTGCCTTTTTATTCTTTTCAATGTCAAAATCATCTAAATAAAATGTTTGATCATAATCACTTACCAGTAGTTTTTTCATGTAATCCTTCTTTCTAATATAGTATGTTTAAATTATACCTTAGTTTTATATTAAAATCAAAAAAACTTAGATCATCTCTAAGTATATTAATTATTTCTAAATATTTTTTTAAATATCCATCTTACTAATGGACCAGCATAAAACAATTGAAAACATAGTGCCATAGGGAAACTTATGACCCATGCTTGAAAGTAGTTAGCTATTAAATTGCTTATTCCATTGTAGTTAAAAAGTAGGCTTCCTATAAAACTCATTAATGGGCACATAATTGCGACTATTATAGACGATATTAGAATTGTTATTAGTACTTGATTATCTTTTTTTGGATCCAGTAACTTAAATGTTATCTTTTTAGATAATTTTCCTACTATAAAAAATTCTAAAATAAAAGCAATTGGTACCATTATTGGTAATTATTTTAGAGCTATTAAAAATATTTTATTAGACATTCCTCCTATATTTATTGAAACGTTGTAGCAGACCATTGCATATACCATTACGATTACCATTATAATTGTGTATATAAAGTCTTGAAATTTTGTTTTTGGCATATTTTTCTCCTTTCTTATGATAAATTTAAGGTTATATTTGTACAAAAAAACAACACATATAGTCGTGTTGTTCGTTATCATTATTAAATAATGTTCGTTTCCAATTATACCGTAATATTAACCTTCTTTGTCAGTATATCAGATTTTTTTAATTTGTGTAAGTTTTTTTTATTCTTAGTATTCTTAATGCATTTAATATAGCTATTACTGAAACTCCTACATCAGCAAAGACTGCAGCCCACATTGTAGCAAGACCTAGTGCTGATAGCAATAAAACTACTATTTTTACTGTTATTGCGAAGATTATATTTTCTTTTACTATTTTCATTGTCTTTTTAGATATTTCCATGGTATCAGCCAATTTAGATGGTTCATCGGTCATAATTACTATATCTGCGGTTTCTATAGCGGCATCGCTTCCAGCTCCTCCCATAGCAATTCCTATATCTGATAGTGCTAGAACTGGGGCATCATTTATACCATCTCCTATAAAAGCAACTTGTTTTGATTCAGTTTTTTCTTTTATTATTTGTTCAACTATTTCCACTTTATCTTGTGGTAGTAATTCAGCTTTATAATCATCTAGTTTTAATTCATCAAAGACTTCTTTACTTATATTTTCTTTGTCTCCTGTTAACATTACAATTTTTTTAACATTATTTTTTCTAAATAATCTGATTGCTTTTTTAGCATCTTTTTTTATCTTATCTGAAATAACAATTGTACCGGCAAATTTTTTATCTATAGCAATATAGATTATTGTACCTACTTCTTCACTTTTTACATATTTAATATTTTCATCTTTTACTATTTTTTCATTACCAACTATTATTTCTTTATTATCAATAGTTGCGATAACACCTTTTCCTGATATTTCTTTTGTATTTGTTACTTTTGATGAATCTATTTTTTTACCATAAGCTTTTTTTAGTGACATGGAAATGGGATGATTTGAAAAATGTTCTGTATAAGCAGCATATTTTAGTAATTCTTTTTCACTTATATCTACTGGTTTTATTTTTTGAACTTCAAACACACCTTCGGTTAAAGTTCCTGTTTTATCACAAATAATCGTTTCTGTTTTTGATAGTGATTCTAGATAGTTGCTTCCTTTTATTAAAACTCCTATTTTAGATGAGGCACCTATTCCTCCGAAAAAGCTTAATGGTATTGAAACAACTAATGCACATGGACATGATACAACTAGGAATGATAAACCTCTATAAATCCATGTTGTGAATTTTTGATTTAGAATGATTGGTGGAAAGATACATAGAGTTAGAGCTATTACAACTACGATTGGAGTATAGTACTTAGCAAACTTACTGATGAAGTTTTCTGAATTTGACTTTTTACTACTGGCATTTTCTACTAAATCTAGAATTTTACTTACAGTTGAATCAGAAAATTTCTTTGTAGTTTTTACTTTTATTAGCCCTTCGTTATTAATACTACCACTTAGGACTTCATCTTTTTTTCCAACTTCTCTTGGTACTGTCTCTCCAGTTAAGGCGAATGTATTAAGTGAAGTATTTCCTTCTATTACTACTCCATCAATAGGTATTTTTTCTCCTGGTTTAATTATTATTACATCACCCATATTAACCTTTTCTGGATTTACTTTGATTTCTTTTCCATCATCTAAGAGATTGGCATAATCTGGTCTAATGTCCATTAAAGCTGCGACTGATTTTCTGGATTTATCGACAGCATAGATTTGAAATAATTCTCCTATTTGATAAAATAACATAACCGCTACAGCTTCTGGATATTCTCCTATTAAAAAGGCACCTAGTGTTGCGACAGTCATAAGAAAGTTTTCATCAAATACTTTTCCTCTTGTAATATTTTTAAAAGCCTTTTCTAATATTTCTTTACCAACAATGATATATGATATAATAAACAAAATATTATTTACTACTTTATTATCTATCTTTAGTAAAAAGGCAATTAAGAATAATATACCTGAAATTATTATTTTATATAATTTCTTTTTCATTTTCTTATTCATATTAGATTTCCTCAATAGTAACGTCTGGTTCTTCTTTCTTTATTACCTTTTTCACGCTTTTTAAAGCATCTTCAATATCATCTTCCATACATTCAAAAGATAGTTTTTCAGTCATGAAGCTAATAGATACATTTTCAATTTTATCTATTTTTCCTAATGTTTCTTCTAATTCATTAGCACAGTTTGCGCAATCTAATCCTTCTATTTTAAATTTATATGTTTTCATATTTTCCCTCTTTCTTTTATTTCTTATGATTAATATGTTCTAAGCCTATTTCAAATAATTTTACAATGTGATCATCATCTAAAGTATAAAAAACTTCTTTACCATTTTTTCGACATTTTACGATTCCACTTCTTCTTAAAACTGCGAGTTGATGCGAAATTGATGACTTTGTCATATTCAAAACGTTGGCTAAATCACAAACACACATTTCATCTTGATCTAGTGCAAAAAGAATTCTACATCTGGTAGTATCTCCAATTAATTTAAATAAATCTGCTAATTTATTAAAAGTATCCTCATCTGGTAATTTTTTTAGAACTTTATCTACTGATTCTTGATGAATGACATTGCAGTCACATGAAAATTCATTTCTAGACATATTTACAACTCCTTTAATTGAATTGTTATTCAACTATTTATATTATAGTTGAATATATATTCAATTGTCAATGAATTTATGCATAATTATAAAGAGAAAAGTAAATCTTTCGACTTACTTTAATAAAATGATATCTTGTGTAGCATGATTATAAAATTCTTGGGTGGTTATATGATACTTTGGTTTATCGTATCTATATATATAAAGATTATTTTTAACATAGTTATTATTTAATTCATATTTAGTAAATTTTTGTTTAACATCTAGAAGTAGTTCTTTTTCACTTTTGTATTCATGGATTCCTCTACATATCTCCCAGGAGTGCTCAAACCAGTAATATTTATTATTTTTTTCAAATGTTAAAAAGGTATGAGTTGGGCATTTATCATTGTCATCATGAACAATGAAGTAAGTTTTAATGTTCAAGTCGTTTCCCTTGAAATAATATCTTTCAAGTTCTACTTGATCCCAACAAACACCTACTTTGCTTTTTTCTATTTCTTTTGGGGTTTGTAATATGTATAAGTCAGCAAAATTATCAAATTCTTTTGTATACTTTCTTCCTTCTTTATCGACATATCCGTATTCTATGTTATTCATTAAATCCATAATTTCAAATTCATTATAATAATCCCAAATATTTAATTGTCCTTTCGCTTTGATAGGTTCAGTTAGTGGAGTTATATCTTCTAGGATCCAAGCATATCTACCTTCACTATATTCTCCACAAATATATTCCTGGCGATTATTCTCTTTTAAATCTTTTACATATTCTTTTGTCATGTATATACAATCTACTAGTCTACACCTGCATATTATATATCCAAAGTTTAGACTTTTATCATCTATTAAATTCATTAATTCTTGATTGTCTGCATCTTTTTTATTGATTTTAGTCTTACTAGCATGGATATATAATTCTCCTCTATAGTTTGTTTTCCAGCTTCTTGTTTCTATGAACTTTTTCTTATTTTTTATTAAAGTTGCGAATGGTTCTGTTATACTTAATACTTTCATATTTGTCACTTCCTTTTTTTAGTATACTATATTATCTATAATTTGTACTTTGAAAGTTAGTGTTTTTTTTACATTTTAAATATAAGAAAACTATCTATGAAGATAGTTTCTATGTTACTTATTATACTCAGCATTACCGAATGCTAGTAATAGCAGGAATATTGGATTTAATAAAATTAATCCTATAGCAAAACCTGTTGATTTTCCAAATTTCTTTGCTAAATTTAGATATAGCATAATTTGAATAACAATGTTTACTATTGGGATAAATGTTAATAAAAACATCCAACCATTCATTCCTGCAATTTCATACATTACATACATGTTATAGAATGGAACTATACTTGCCCAACCTGGCTTTCCAGCTTTAGTGTATATCTTCCAATTAGCAACAATCATTATAACTGCGATTACTAATACTAAAATCGCATATGTTCCTAAAATAGCTGAAATGTCTGTTTGACTTGTAGTTCCATACATTGTCGTATCGTACATTCTCTCACTCCTCCTTATTATAAGGATAGCTTATCTTTATAATTTTTTCAACTGTTTTATTCATGAATTAGAACAGGAGTTCCGACATTTATTTTTTTATAAACTTTTGGTGCTATTTCTTTTGGTAAATTCACACAACCATGACTTCCACTTGATTTATAAATTTTACCTCCAAATTCACTTCTCCAATAGGCATCATGCATACCATAGGCATTATAAAACGGCATCCAATAATTTACAGGTGTTCTATAATTTTCACCAACTAAAGTTCTGTTTCTTTCCTTATTATATACTTTGAAGCAACCTCTTACTGTTTTTCTATCTGGATCAGTATCTAAGCCTGTAACAACCTTTGTTTCTAGGATTTTTTTATTATTTTTGTAAATTTTTAATTTTTGTTTACTAATATCCACTTCTACATATTTGCCACTTATTCTTCCTATATCTTTTTTCTTAATATAGCCAGTTGTTTGTCCTGATTTTATTAGACTCCATTTATTTTCGTTTTTTAAAACTTTTATTTTTTGATATGGAGTAACTTTTTTGATGTTTTTTTTACTTAATGGTGTTTCCTTTATACCAACACTTTTTTTAGTATAGTAGGTCCCTTTTTTTGGTTCTTGTTTTTTAGGGGCGTCTGATATGAAGTTACTTTCATCTATATTTTTTAGTTCAATTGAAGTCTTTGTTTGGAAATTTGTTTCTTTTTGTTTTCTACAACCTGTTAAAACTAAACTCCCTGTCATCATTAATAAAATAGCCTTTTTATAGACTTTTAAACCTTTCATTTTTATACCTCTTTCCTTGTAGAAATTATTATATCTCATTTTTTATAAATTTCAATCATTAATTATATATTCTTCTATTTCAAAAAAAGACAAATAAGTAAAATTATTACATATTTGTCAACGTGTTCTTTTAGATAACAAAGTTACCATCTTTAAATATTTGTACTACTCCATCTTTAGTTTCAGCTTCTATTTCTAAATCTTTAGTTCCTATCATAAAATCAACATGATTTTTAGATTGATTTATTCCTTTACGTAATAATTCTTCTTTAGTCATCGTTAAACCTTCTTTTAATGAATCTGGGAAACCATCTCCTAAGGCTAGATGGCATGATGCATTTTCATCAAAAAGAGTGGTTCCAAATACTAGATTTGTATTTGAAATTGGTGAATTATTATTTACTAAAGCTACTTCTCCTAAGTAGCAAGAGTTTTCATCACTTTCAATAATTTGTCTTAAGATTTCTTTTCCTTGTTTCGCATCATAGTTAATTACTTTCCCTTCTTTAAATTCTATATAAAATTCATCTATTTTTCCTCCGCCATATATAAGTGGTTTAGCACTGTAGACAATTCCACTTGTTTTTTTATAGTTTGGAGAAGTAAATATTTCATAACTTGGCATGTTAACTAGCATATTACTATCTTCTTCACCCGCAGCACTATTCCAAATTACATCTGATGGTAATTCTACTGTTAGGTCAGTTCCCAAGTTATTTTTATAATGCATTTTTGTTATTTTTAAATTTGTTAATTTAGTTGATAATTTTTTTAATTCATTCAAATGTTCATTCCAACTTTTTATTGGATCCTCTTTATCTACCATACACATTTTAAAAATAACTTCATATAGCTTTTCGTAAGCATTTTCTTCATTAGGAAATATTGATTTTGCCCATATTTCATTTGGTAATGCCGCAATGCACCATGGTATTTCGTTAGTTGCTTCTTTTTTTCTAAATAATTCTCTTGTAGTTCTATTTACATATTTTGCTTTAGAAATTTTTAGAGGATCTACACCTTCTAATTCGTTAGGAAATTCAGTTTCTAGCATTAGAAAGCTGGCATTTTTTTTTGCATATTTATCCCAAATACTCTTATTAAAATATGAATCTTTCTCTATTTCATCTAATGTTAAATTTTCTAATTTTTCTTTTGTAGTATTTATATCATCTTCGTCTAAATAAATATCATCTACTCCTAGTTTTTTTGCATATTCTACTACATTATTCACGAAATTTTTATTTATTTTATCATAACTTATCAATAATGATTTACTTTTATCGAAATTTAGGCATCTTTCCAATAGTAATTTTATATATTTTGTTTCGTTATCTTTCATATTATCACCGTTCTTATTATATCCAAAATTATTATTTTATATTCTTCATTGCCATTGCTAGCTGATCCGCACAAGATGTTTTTTTATTTCCACATTCTATACCGTTACACTTTTCTATTATTTTTTCAGGGGTCATATTCTCTACTAGTTTAGAGATTGCTTTTAAATTTCCATTACAACCTCCTGTAAACGATACATTGTGTACTTTATTATCTACTAAGTCAAATTCTATTTTTTTGCTGCATGTATTTTGAGTTTTATATTCGTAATGCATTTTAATCTACTTCCTAATTTTCTTTATTAATTTCATTATATAATAATGAATGCTTATAGGTAATTCATATTCACCTATTAACTCTTCTACTTCCCCGTTAAATCCTCTTTTAAATTCATATATTCCATAATCTTTTGGATGAAGATTTATATTAGCTGGTATACCATAAAAATTATGTTTTTTAAAGTTATTTTCTAAACCATATTTTATCATATCCCATTGAATTAGATATTGAGAATTGAATTGCATATATTCACTATAATTTCCACTAGATAAATAAATAATTTCTGGTTGAATCATTATGAACATTGAACCTGATAAAGTAATTATGTCCTTATTTTTATGTTTTCTTATTTCTATAGCTTCTTTTTTTCTTTTTTCTATTGATGCAATTTCATTATTAATGGCTTTTCTTTTTCCGTCATTATATTTTGCATCATTTAATTTTTCTAGTTCTTTTTTCTTTTCTTGTTGTTCATTATTTAGTCTTTCTATGTATTGTTTTAAATTTAGTTCTGTTATAACATACTTTATTTCACCTTTGTCATGAAATAATTTGTACATATCTTGATAGTAATCTAATTTTCTAATTGAGAAGTTTTTTCTCTCTCCTGTTTCTTCCATAATTGATTGGAATTTATCTAATTCATCGTAGTCTAGTTCTCTTATTGTTGTCCCTATCTTTGAGGCTTTTCTGATAGTGTTTCTAGTATTTGGCTTCATTTCTTTTAAAATGTCTTTTTCTGTTTTCCCTTCTAAATTTAGAGAAAACATCCAACCAACTTGTTCCATATCCTTTATTTGAACTTTTTTATATCCTAATTTTTCTAAATTTTGTACTGATTGTTTATTGTTCCATCCATCTTCTACTATTTCACCATCTAAATTTCTTTGTTGATACAAGACATATGGATCTATTCTTAAAACATATCCTTTTTGCTTTTTTATATAATCTTTTATATTTTTAGTAAAGATACTTAGAATATTCTCATCATTAAAATCTAGTAAAAAACCTCTTGGTGCATAAAATTCCAATCTATTAAAATGTCTTTTTTGGGATACTAATAGTGTAGCCGCTACTAAATTGTTGTTTTCTTTTAACCCTAAATATACAACATTCCATCCATTCTTTTTACGTAGTTTTCCTATTTCAGGAGATGATAAAAAAGATTTTAAAGGATGAGTTTCCCAATATTTTCGATACTCTTTTTCACTTAGTTCCACAAACTCCATACTTATTCCTCTTTTCTTTTATATTGTTTAAAGTATTTCTATATCTTCCTTTTTCTCTTTTTTTGTATCTTTACTTTTTACTGTAGTTTTAGAAGATTTTTTTACACTTTTATTTTCTGTTTTTGTGTTTTTTTCTTTTTCTTTCTTTTTTTCTTTCATGTTTTTAGGTTCTTGTTTTTTCTTTTTTACTTTTGTAATCTTTTTCTTTGATTGTAATTTTTTTTCTTCTTTTTCTATTATTTCATCAACTTCATCTACAATTTTATCTTTATCAAAAATTGTGAATATTAATAAGATGACGATTGCTAGAGCCATGAGTAGTAAAATTAAGATAAAGTTATTAAATCTATGTTCTTCTTTTTTTGTTGTATCTAAGTATGTATTTGTCATGTATTCCTCAAAATTTTTGTCATCTAATACTATTTGATTTTCCACTGGAACAAAGTTAGATATATTTTTTATAGCTAGTTTTTTTATATCATTTGGAATTAATATAGGATATCCATATACTTTTATTTTTTCTGGAGCTTCTTCTGTTCTTTCATATGTATAATCTATAATTTTTTTGTATTTGTTGTAATCATTTTTATTTATTGCAATTAAATATGTATGCCATGCTCCGGTGTTCTCTTGTTCTATGACAAAGTGAACAGTTTTACTTTCATTTTTTATTTCCGCAAATGCTTCTGACATCTCTGAAATTTCAATATATGAATATTGACTTGTTTTATCTACATCTTTCCATTTTACTATTTTTTGATCTTGATCGTATAATTTGAATGACACATAACATAATATACCTATTATTAATATATAAATAAGTGAAATTGTTATTTTTATTCCCAAACGGAGATGTCCTCTTTTTTTAGATTTTTTCTTCATAGTGAAAAACTCCTTTTTAAATCTCTTTATTTATATTTTAGCACAATTTATTCGTTTTTAAAACGGAAATAATTTTTACATAATAAAAGAGCAATTTCTTGCTGCTTTGTTTTTTATTAAATTATAAATTTAGTGCATTAACCTCACTTTCTGTTAATCCAGTAATTTCTGATATAAGTTTAATATCCATATTTTTAGATAACATATTCTTGACTATTTCAATATTTCTTTCTCTTTTCCCTTCAGATATTCCTTTAGATATTCCTTCAGCTCTAGCCTCATCTAAATGTGAATTTTCCATTTTTCTTGCATCTTCTTCTGCACTCATATACTCTCTAAATTCTGGATCTTTATTTA
>ERZ773139.756-NODE-756-length-41162-cov-5.298830_pt1 | contig 41162 bp, 36 predicted proteins | sample MGYA00580854_ERZ773139 | MGnify/ENA primary metagenome ERZ773139 (study PRJEB29015, sample SAMEA2737809) | human gut metagenome | biome: human gut; feature: human-associated habitat; material: faeces | place: China | collected 2012 ...
GATATAGCCCTTGATCCCGTTCATACCGCACCTCCGCATGGATAATACTCAACACAATAAATTATATACGAATATCCGAATAAAAGTAAGCCCACACGGACGACTTTGCACGAAGTTTTTTCGGGGTTGTCAAATTCATCTGCGATCAATAATCGGGAGACGGTGTTGCATATCCGTCCGGCAGTATCCGAAACAGAGGGTATATTTGCAGATTTTTCTCCATGATCAGGGCTGTGTCATATTTGAGTGAAGTCAATTCATGCAGTTTTGTTCAGCCTGTACATATCCTGCATTTGGTGGTCACTCTCGGCTGTTTTCGCGGCAGGAAGAAAAAGCAACGGTCGATTTGCTTTCAAGCCGCTTGGACGGTTCATTGCTTCGCCCCCGTTTCACATTTCTCTTTTTGGCGAGGCAGATAGGGGCATTTCCGTTCCCCCTTCGCCTTTCGTATGACAAGGTTCTATGCGGCTTTTAGATAGATATGTAAAATCGCATCTTGATACAATGCCTGCCGCACGGGAGTGTAGAAAAGTGGCTAAAATAAAGGCTTTCAGTAGATTTTGATGTTCTGCCGAAAGCCTTCTTTTTTATGTTTTGGTTTAGAGGGAGTAGCGGCTGCACCCGTTTGAACCCGCTCCGAAGTCAAAATAAAAATGTTGATGGAAAATAAAAAGATTACAATCAGTCTTTGGAAATGAACTTCTTCCATCTCCGCAGGACATCCTTCAATGGCTCATCCAAATAGGAATATGCCTTGTCCTTAATCCAGTCAGGGATACCATAAGCCGCCTCTGCGATGCTGCCCGTGATTGCCGCCAGCGTGTCGCTGTCACCGCCGAGAGAGATCGCATTCCGAATTGCATCTGCTGTCGCCATTGCACCTTTTACGCCTTCCGGGTGGTTATGTGTGACTTCGGCAGATAGCTGCACTCTGGCTCTACCGTTAGAAGGCCACATTCCGGTTCTCGCACAGAATCCGCAATCCATTATCCATGCACACGGAGAAACACGCATCGCCGAGCCGTTGCCGTAGCTGTTATACGGCTCTCGATTATCAGAAAAAATCCATGAGCCGAATCTGCCACCGTATCCGGCATCCGGGTACATTCTACCGTACTTCTTCATGGCGTCAATAAAGTCGTCCCGTTCGCCACCGTTCATAACCGCCTCCGCAACCGCACAGGTCATCACGGTATCATCCGTAAAGAAACAGTCATCACGGAATAAGGGGAAATCCTTTGTTTTTATATTGTGCCACTCATAGACAGAGCCTACGATGTCACCGACTATTGCTCCCATCATTTGCGACCACCTCGTTTCTTCATGTCTTTTCTGATTTCTTCCATCGGTTCAGCGGGAACCGCTCCGGTCATGCGGTAACAAGCTACCGTTTCTGCCATAGCTTCAAAGTTCAGCTGTGTTCCCTTTGCATCGGGAATATAATCCACGGCACGATCCGCATCTATGCCGAAACGCTGTGCGGTCTGCACTGCATCAATATTTGCTCCGAGAAAAATAAACTCCCAGCCGTATTTTTCCTTTTCATGTTCAATCATGCTGCGAACCTTATCGGCAGAGTATTCCCGACTGGAATTTTCCTCGCCATCTGTGATGATGACAAACATCACTTTATCCGCACGGTAGTCCTCGGCTGTATTCCTCTGTACACTGACCAGCTTGTTGATTGTGAGACCGATTGCATCCAGAAGTGCTGTGGAGCCACCTACAAAGTATTCTGTATTTGTCATCGGACTGACGGCATGAATATCAATGCGGTCGTGTAGTAGCGTATAGGAGTTGTCGAACAGTACCGTAGTGATGCGGCATTCACCATCTACAGCTTTCTGCTTCTCAAGCATGGAATTGAAACCGCCGATGGTGTCATTTTCTAAGCCGGACATGGAGCCGCTCTTATCAAGGATGAATACGAGTTCTGTAAAATTCTTTTTCATGGTGAAGTACCTCCTGTTTCTCTTTGATGATATAAGTATATCGAAAGCAGGAGGTCTTATGGTCGCTTTGAAAGCGACAAATCAGCCGCCTAAAAGGGGCCGGTCATATTTAAATAACACCTCGTTGATATCAAAGATGTTATATTTTCCGCTGACTATGAAATATTCCACAATGACATCAAACTTGCTTGCATGAGAGAGCGTAGCCCGCACGTTCAAGCAAATCGTCTGTTTCATCAAGGGAAAGCTCCAGGGCAATGGCGAGTACTATTATTGTCGGTTTCTTGGGCGTGTACCCTTTGATAGAGCGTATCTTTGAGAATAGCTTGCGGTCGATATTCGCTTTCTTATAGACCTCAACATCTGTCTTTCCTTTTGCATCAATGAGTTTTAACAGTGTATCAGAAAAAGGCTCATCAAGATTATCAACTAATTCCTCAAGGGACTCCGCCGATTCCATTGCATCAGACATAGCACCAAAGACTGGTGCATTCGCTTCTAAAATAGATTCTTTTTCTACATCAAGCAGCTTTCTGCGTCTGAAGTCGTGTGCATCTATATAATGCTCGTCTATGTAGCTGGCTACTTCGCCCATCAATTCCTCAGAGACCTGAAATGCCGTTTTATCGAACACGGCTAAATACACATCGATGTCGTTTTCTCCGATAAATTTCGTGATAGCTGTTGTTGCGACCTGCAAAGCCTCATCTTTCGGGTATCCATAAATTCCGCTTGAGATAAGCGGAAAGGCTATGCTTTCACATTTGTTTTCAACTGCCAGCCGTAATGAATTTATATAGGCAGATGACAAAAGTGCAGCGGACTTCCCCTTATTATTGTGGTTATAAACAGGACCGGCAGCGTGAATCACAAATTTCGCAGGCAGCTTAAAACCGGGAGTGATGACTGCATCTCCCGTTTTGATAGGTGATTTCTTGTCGCAAGCCTCTTGAAGTTCCTTTGCACCTGCGGCATTAAAGATTGCTCCGCAGACTCCGCCTCCCATCAATAGTTCTGTGTTTGCTGCATTAACGATTGCGTCAACTTTCATTTTTGTTATGTCCTGACGGACAATTGTAAATGGCATACGTTATGCCTCCTTCAAATCACCATTCTATCCATAAATATATCCTTCAGCAATAGCCTTCTTAACGGTATCATCATCTTTGCTGACAGCTTTGGTTACAAGATTCAGATAGCACAACAGCTTCTCCAAATCATCTCTATCGAATTCCATCAGAAGGCGATTGGATGATAAGCATCCCTCTCGATCCCAGAATGTGACGGAGAAATCCATATGCACATCAAGAATCTCGTGACCGGGTGCGACATAGGTGAACCTGGGATTGTTTCGAAGGTCTTCCTTGGGATATAGGTGAAATTCAAAATCAGGCTCAACGCATTCCTTGTGTTCGTAATTCTCCAATCCGTCCTTCAAGAGTGCATCTATCGAATCCCGTAGTTCCTCGACCTCAAGAGCAAGCAAAGTCTCGTCCGAGTTGATGTGGTAATCCAGCCATTTCCGTGATTGAAGAGTCAGGTCTACATCGCACCATTCGTCATCCCAGTTTTCCTGTGTTGATTTTTTATATTCTGATATACGGAAATGAAAATCTATGCCGCCAATATCAAGTTTTAACCACATAATTGCTACAGTCCTTTCTTGCTTTAATCCGTGTTTGGTAACGCTTATATCCTCCCGAGGCGTCACATTCTTTTCATATGTTGAGCCTTGGTTCATCCGCAGTCGTAAGTCATCCGTTCCTTCGGATTCCGGGTAGAGATAGTAACCTGCCTTTGCATCGAAGCGGAACATATACGCCAGCCGCTGCAATGCAAGGTATTCTCTGAAATAAGCATGACGGACAGCGTTCTTCTTATTCTGCTCAATGACCTTCTGACGGTCGTATGACTTTCCGAAGAATGTGGTAACGTCCTTTATCTTATCGAACTTCTGCCCAGACTCCAGCATCTTCCTGACCTCGTCGAGACTAAGGGTGAGCTTATTTACTGTAGCGTTTCCGGGGATGGAGATGTTGATATGCTTATCATCCACGCTGGTGACAGTGAACTCGTTGCCGTTGATTGTTTTGAATGTATCGACGCCCAGCTCGATGTTAGAGAAAAACTCCGTCATGCTTCGCATGTATCTCATGCAGATTTGGTTCAATCTGTCTGATGAAGGAATCGAGGATTCCATTTATGACAGTTATGCTATGCGTACTTTTATGCACATAGATTTTAATGAACAACAGGTTCCTGATGCAACAACGCTTCTGAAGTTTCGCCATATGCTTGAGAAAAACAAAATAGGCGAGAAAATCTTTGCTGATGTGAATAAGCGACTGGACAACTCCGGCTTAATCATGCATGGTGGAACGATTGTGGATGCGAGCCTGATTGCTGCACCAAAGTCTACAAAGAACAAAATTCTGAAACCTCAAAATTGATTCGTAAAGACGACCATGTTGTATAGGGTGATTCCGGATATTTAGGTGCACCCGAGCGTCCCGAAATCATAAACGATGAAACTTTATCACAGGTTGAATTTCGGATCAACAAGCCGCACGAGAATATTCAAAGTACCTCGCTTTCATTTTTTATATGTAGATAAGTCGCTTAATGACTTAATAGGAACTAATTGCTCAAATCCATAAAAACCGGTTTTCGTTCCTCTTGCTCGTAAATTAGGGTCAAGAATCAAATCGTCATCTTGATAGTTGTTTAAGACATTACTTGTAGCCAAGCCACATACAAATATTAAATTGTTATATTTTGTGCTTTTAATACAAATTATTTGTGGATATGAATTGTCCTTAAAGATAATCGGAAACTTGTCTCGTTCGACTGTTTTTATTCCAACTCGATAGCCGGGAATATCTGGAATATGATAAAGACCAGAATAACCTATAGTCCAATTAATAATGGGTATTCCGAATAGTTTCTCAAGTGCAGCCTCTCCTAAAAAGCCAGTTGTAAATCTTTTGACTTCCTTGTTAGAGTCTATCTTGTGATGATCTTCCTTGGCCTTAGCCTCAACCAATTCAGTAACAAAGTTTTGGATTCGAGAAACGTATCCGGGGTCAAGCACAACTCTTACAAAAGAATCTGAATATTTAGTAACACATTCATCATAATTACGTTTCATTATTCACCTCCAGGAATCCAATAATGGATTGTCCAAGTAGTTTGAATACATTTACTGTCATTGCGTTTCCTGCCTGCATCAGAAGATGTCTATCAGAAACCTCGCCCTTAACTCTGTCGGCATATTCTTTAGGAAAGCCTTGAAGAAGTAAAGCTTCGTACCCAGTCAGCTGGTATATGGTGTGGTTTTTAACATACAATACACCGTCTCGTTGTGCTCTTAATGTAGGACAACGCCCTTCATAAATGCGAAGATCATTCATACGTGTGTCTATTATTTTTCCTTCCATATCTCTAATATCTTTCACGGAATACTTACCGTTATTTGTTGGATTCTTTAAGTAATGTGAAAGGATTTCTAGTCTTTCTAGAGTTGCTACATTATTATCGAATTAAAGGAACTGATAACCGAAGGGTCGGTAAACGGAATATAGGTTGTCCCGTAATCCTGGCAAGTTTTGAATTGCGTAGTGCATTTTCCAAAAGTTGTACCTTGTGCAGAATCAATGAAAATAATATTCCTCCGCAAAGATATGGCACCTTTGTTGGGGGCTTTTGACCCTGGCATCTTCAAAATATTATATCACAAAATATGAAGAAATCTACACTCTGCGATTTGAACTATGCGAATGCGAAGAAATACTCGTATAAGGCATACACCGGAACAGTTGCATACATTCCGTATTTGTATGATACGGAAGTGAACGAGGACGGCTCCGTACTATCAGGAAAGATTGGAATTGAATATGTGGATGCACCCAATATTTTCCCAGTGAGCTGGAAGAACGGAGAAGTTTCAGAGTGTGTTTTTGCTTTTGGTCGAGCAGGCCCGTCAGAATCTTCCCGAGCAAAATCAGGTGATGGAGTGATATGAGAAATGAATATAAGGAAAAGATCGCCAGCAAAATTGTGGCAAGATACGCAGATCTTGAAGTCAGGATTATCCAGGATATTGTGCGGAGAATCAAAAAGACGGGCTGTCATGACCGGACTGACGTGGCTTTCTGGGAAGATTGCGGAATATAATGCTGAAAAGCTCGGTACGGAATATTTTGAAGTGGAATGGCACGCAGGGGCGAGACCAACGCATACGATATGGCAGGGCAGAGTGTGGAGTCAACAGCAATTGTATGATGTCTGTGGACTCGGTACAGTAACCGGACTATGTGGAGCAAACTGCTACCATACTTATTTCCCTTTTGTTCCCGGTGTATCGGTACGAACTTATACGGATGACTGGCTAGACGAACAGAATCGGAAAGAAAGCGAGCCGACCGAGTTCCGTGGTAAAGAATATACACTGTATGAAGCAAAGCAAAGACAGCGTCAAATGGAAACTGCCATGCGGGCACAGCGTGAAAAGGTGCAGCTATTGCAAAAAGGCGGTGCTGATCCACAGGAAGTAATGCTCCAAAAAGCAAAGTATCAGGGACAGCTTAATGAATATGCGGTATTCTCTCGGAAGATGGGACTCAAGGAAAAACGAGAGAGAATCTATATTGATGGACGGGGAAGAGTAGCATCGACTCAGAGAAAAAATGTTGCAAAAGATTCCGAAAATGATATAATAAAACCAAGAAATGTATTCGAAAGACCTATGTCAAATGGGTTAAGAACTAGCCCGTTTTATATATTAACCAAGGAAGAAATAGAAAGCATTAAGAGAGATGCTAAGGAACTAGATATTCCTGAAAATATCTTAAGATTTAATCAAGGAAATCAAACTGGTTTTCTAGATAAAAACATGAAAATAAATGTTCGTGGTGATATACTTCCGGATAAATCTTCTAATATAGTAAGAGATATCTTGTCGCAGAAAGCTGTGCTTGTGCATGAATATTATGGACATTACAAAAACCATCCATCGCAATTCCGAATTGGGGATTGGCGGGATGAGTTTAGGGCGAGTTATTGTGCTGCAATAAACGCTCCGAATCTTAGTGGTGAAGAAAGAAGATTGTTGATGATTGATGCATATGATAGAGCAAGAGAAGCCAATGTTAGTGTTAGATACAACAAAAAAGCAAGGAGACTTATTTATGGTTACGATGAGCGAACAAGAGTATGAGGTTTTAGAAGAAAAATTGAACAACCCCGAAAAAAAAGTAATTTGCCCTCGTTGTGGAAATGAAATTATTTATGAAAAGAGAGGTAATTCTATAGCTGTTGAATGTAAAACTAAAGGATGTATATATGGAGGAATTAGAGGATTATAGCAACCACCAGTCAATATGGCCGGTGGTATTTTTATGGAGAAAAATAGGATGAAGTTGTATTTTGAATGGAGAACAGCGGTTGAAATGGCGGTTGTTCTATATGGGATTCTGATAGTAATTATAACGTGGCTCAAGGTTTTCGAAGAAAATGGGACTCAAGCAGGAACATGAGAGAATTTATCTGGATATGAAAGGCAGAATTGCTACAAATACGAAAAAGCAAAATGTTAAGTACACTTCCGAAATGATTAAGAATGCAGATAAAGACTCAAAAGAATATAAAAGAAAATATGAAAATCTGTTAAAATATGACGGAATATCACTTGCCACTTTCAGGCAACTAAAGTACAATGAACCTGAAAGATATTGGTTGCTTAAAGGTTAAGCAGATGCGGTCGAAAAAGGTGATATACACATACTAACTGGTTTTAAACAGTATGAGAAGGTAGCAAATGAAGTTAAGAACAATCTCGTAGGTATTACAACAAGCAATGGATTGAAGATAGATTCATTTACAACTCGTTTTATTGACCGCGTAATCGGTCAGACATCAACAACTCATCCTGGAATGAGGCTTGGTACTCCTGTGCAGGATGTTAAAGACGCACTTGAAAATCCAATTGGATTTGGTGATAAAATAGTAATGAGTGACGGTGATGAGCGACAAAAATATTTCGGAAAGCGAACATCTGTTGTTATTAGTATAACAGACAAAAAACTAATTCAAGCTACACCACAGAAAGATGGGGGATAAAATGATATTCACAGACGATGATAGAAAATTTATAAAAGACAATTTCCAAAATTCCGATGAGTTATTAAGTGAAACGGATGTAAGAAAAGTTCTTGATGCTATTAGTAATCTTATAGATGAAAAAGGTTTTGAACTACCGGATTATTATGACTATAACAACTTTGGACGAAAGGCTCAAAAAGTACACGATAGTATATACGAAAATAACTGATACCACCCATTCTTCGGAGTGAGTGGTATTTTTATACCATTTTTAGATGGATGTTATGAAATCATATACAGTAACAAAAGATGCGGACATGATGGCTCCCAGTTGGCTGACTACCCGCATTAACTATACAACTATAAAATTCGTGTACCGTATCATAGACGGTCATGAAACATTGAAAGCAGTGGGTATCTCAATAATGCCTGCATGGACATTGTCACAGGAGCGTTTGATTATAATACAGTTCTCCGGCGGGTAGTCACTCAGCTTACGAATAGTGGACTTCGGCAGATAGAATATTCATCGGGGTATGCAAATCGAATCGAGGTCGCAGCAAGACGGGCTGTCATGACCGGACTGACACAGCTTTCTGGGAAGATTGCGGAATATAATGCTGAAAAGCTCGGTACGGAATATTTTGAAGTGGAATGGCACGCAGGGGCGAGACCAACGCATACGATATGGCAGGGCAGAGTGTGGAGTCAACAGCAATTGTATGATGTCTGTGGACTCGGTACAGTAACCGGACTATGTGGAGCAAACTGCTACCATACTTATTTCCCTTTTGTTCCCGGTGTATCGGTACGAACTTATACGGATGACTGGCTAGACGAACAGAATCGGAAAGAAAGCGAGCCGACCGAGTTCCGTGGTAAAGAATATACACTGTATGAAGCAAAGCAAAGACAGCGTCAAATGGAAACTGCCATGCGGGCACAGCGTGAAAAGGTGCAGCTATTGCAAAAAGGCGGTGCTGATCCGGATGATGTTATGTTAGCTCGATGTAAGTACCAAGGACAGTTAGATGAGTATGCAAGGTTCTCGAAGAAAATGGGACTTAAACAGGAACGTGAAAGAATTTATTTGGATATGAAAGGCAGGGTTGCACCTGGAAAAATATCCAGAAAAATGGTTATAAAAGCCTCCAGTACAGATAACTTGTTTGAAAAGTCAAAATTATCAAAAGTAATGGGTATCGGTAAGGATAAAATCTTAGAGTATAATTATCATTGGCAAAAATAAAGGGAAGAGATCGAAACCTCTTCCCAATCATACAGATTTATCTTATTGTTTAATTGACGAGAAAAAACATAAGGAGTCTGTATGATGAATTCAATGATAAAGGAAAATGGTGTAATATTCAAGGAGTTAGAGAAAAATATTTATGCATGGGTCTGCCAGATCGGAAGAGAGTTCACAAAAGAATTCCTGGAACGGTATGACCGGATGCTGATGGAGGACAGGGACAAGAAGAAGTACCGGAATAAAGGTGCCAGACAGACAACCGTAAAAACCGTGTATGGTGAAGTGACTTATCAGAGAATGGTCTATGAGGTAATAGAGGAAGATGGCACCAAACGTTTTGTGTATCTTTTGGATGAAACACTGGAACTGGACCATGTGGGGCTGATTTCAACAAACATGGCAGAATTGCTGGTAAAAGGGATCACGGAGCTGTCTTACAGGGAATGTGCCGCGAAAGTCAGCGAGATGACAGGACAGACCATCAGTGCAATGGGAGTATGGAACGTCATCCAGGCGTTAGGGGAAAAGGTCTACAATGAAGAAGCAACGCTGACAGAAGAATATAAGAAAGGTCATGTAAAAGGGGAAAAAGAAGTTCCTGTCCTGTTTGAAGAAACAGATGGAGTTTATATCAAACTGCAGGGCAAAGACAGAAAAAAGGAAAAGCAGGATAAGGCAGAGATCAAGATAGGGATCGCTTATGATGGCTGGAGAAAAACCGGTCCGGAGCGTTATGCCCTGGAAAATAAAGTAGTAGTTGCTGGTTTTTCAAAAGCAAAAGAATTCCAGGAATACCGGGAGGCAGTGATCGCACAGGAGTTCAATCTGGATGAAGTAAGCCAGAGGATCTTAAATGCAGATGGGGCATCGTGGATTAAGAAAGTAAAAGATAAGAGTACGTGCTTCCAGTTAGACCCGTTCCATCGGAACAAAGAGGTAAAAGAAAAGATCCATGAAAGGGCAGTGCGGGAAGCTGTTTTAGAACTTCTGAGGGAAGAAGAGATCGAAGAAGTATTCCGGTATCTGGAGATTTACTGGAACAGTCTGAGTGACGATGATGAGATTCAGGACGTGGAAGAACTGATCCGGTATTACGAGAATAACCGGGAAGGGCTCCTGCCATACCAGTCGCAGGGGCTTGACCTGCCGGAACCACCAGAAGGGCTGGAATACCGGAACATGGGAACAATGGAGAACCATGTGTGGAGTGTAATTGCAAAGAGGATGAAACACGGGCACAGGAGTTGGAGCCGGAGGGGTGGGAATCATCTGGCAAAAATTCTGGCGAAGAAATGCAGTGGGAAACTGTATGAAGTAACGGAACGTCTGAGAAGCCCAGTATTTGAAGAAGAAAAAGTAGAAGAATTATATGGAGAGATCCTGATGTCGGCGAAAGCACCGAAGAAAGAAGGAAAAGGATACGAATATCCGGTGATGGGTCATGTGGTCGGACTGGACGGAAAGATACAGGGGGAGAGAAAGCGATTGCTACACATGGCTGGATATTAGAAATTAGTGTAGAAACAGGACTATTTCAACAAAAGGATAAATCAAAAAGAAAGTTGCCAACGATTACTTGACAGTAACAAACGGAACCGGAAACTTTTGGAATATTGAAAGTTATAGTGCTGTGCGTTATAATCGAGAGAAAGTAGATGGGGAGTTATTTAAATGATCACGATAGAAAAAAAATCATTGGCAGGGTATTCGTTCATTGATTTATTTGCAGGACTGGGCGGATTCAGAATTGCACTGGAGTCGCTGGGGGCGAAGTGTGTGTATTCAAATGAATGGAATGTTCCGGTGCAAAAAGTTTATGCAGATAATTTTGGCGATATTCCGGAAGGCGATATTACGCAGGTAGATGAGAATACAATACCGGATCATGATATCCTCTGTGCCGGATTCCCATGCCAGGCGTTTTCGATCAGCGGGAAGCAGCGGGGGTTTGAGGACAGCAGGGGTACGTTATTTTTTGATGTTGCGAGAATTGTAAAAGCAAAGAAACCGAAAGTCGTCTTTATGGAGAATGTAAAAAATTTTGCTACTCATGATCATGGAAAGACCTTAGAGGTTGTCAAAAGAACGATGGAAACGCTCGGATATACATTTTATCAGAAAGTGCTGAATGCTGTTGACTATGGCATACCTCAAAAGAGAGAAAGAATTTATATGGTTTGTTTCAGGAATGATCTGGGGATTACGGGATTCAGCTATCCAAAACCGTTTAAACTGACCCGGCATGTGGAAAATTTTCTTCTTGATGATGAAGAAATGGTCAAAGATCTGTATGTGGAAAGACCTGATACTTATTTCAATGGGATTGAGGACGATCAATACAGTAATAAGTCGATCCGACTGGGCATTGTTAATAAAGGTGGACAGGGAGAAAGAATTTACAGCACAAAGGGAATTGCGATCACGCTCTCTGCATCCGGTGGCGGCGTTTTTGCCAAGACGGGTGGATATTTGATCAATGGAAAGACGAGAAAACTTCATCCCCGTGAATGTGCCAGAATTATGGGATATCCCGACACGTATAAGATTTCTGACAGTAAAAGTCAAGCATATAAGCAGTTTGGCAATTCAGTAGTTATTGATGTTTTGCAGCTTATTGGTGAGGAAATAGGGGCAGTGTTAGAAAGATCAGTATTAGAGAGGTCAGGATTATAGAACTGGTCATAAAATAGCAGTCACCGGAGACGGGGCTGCTATTTTGCTATATATAAATTGTCTCTATTGCAACAGTTATAATAAATCGGATTCAAATTCCTGCAGGTCACCCATATCCTGATAGTGTCCTATGATCCAGTCGGAAAATATCGGTGATTCAATGTCAAGTGCTTCTCCTGGTTTCATTTCATCTTTCCTTTCTGGGTGATGTTTCTTATGTGACACTTCCTATGTGGCGTTTCTATGTGACGAGGGGAACTTCCCCTTTTAACATGTTCAGATCTCTGTTATTATTATGATGTTGGGGGAAGGTCTTTCACTCACTTATGAGCAAACCCACGTGGTTTCAGACCTTTTGACCCTGGCACCATTATACTAATGAGCGGAGAGATAGAGGAGAAAATTTATGAAAAAGCAAAGAGAGTCGTTCAAGAGCCAGTGGGGCTTTATTTTAGCGTGCATTGGTTCATCTGTCGGTATGGGGAATATCTGGATGTTCTCGACAAGAGTTTCATCCTATGGAGGAGGATCATTTTTGATCCCTTATTTTATCTTTGTGGCACTGGTCGGATTTACCGGGGTGATCGGAGAGATGAGTTTCGGGCGTGCAACAAGATCCGGCCCGGTAGATGCGTTTGGAATCGCATGTGAGCGGAAAGGAAAAAGAAAGTACGGGGAAGCGTTGGGGATGATCCCGGTACTTGGGGCAATGGCGATGGCAATCGGTTATACGGTTGTGATGGGATGGATCCTGAAGTATGCAGTGGGAACGTTTACAGGAAAGACACTTGCACCGAAGGGTGTGGAGGAATTTAGCGGAGCATTTGGAAGTATGGCATCCGCATTTGGAAATAATGGCTGGCAGATTGCCGCACTGATCTTATGTATGGGGATTCTGATGCTGGGAGTTGTCAGTGGAATCGAGAAAGCAAATAAGTTTATGATGCCGTTATTTTTCGGGCTGTTCGTGATCCTTGCAGTTTATGTAGCATTCCAGCCGGGGGCAGCAGAAGGATATAAATATATTTTCAGAATCGATCCAAAGGCGCTGGCAGATCCGGTAACATGGATCTTTGCGTTAGGACAGGCCTTCTTTTCACTGTCCGTTGCGGGAAATGGAACACTGATTTATGGATCTTATTTGTCGGATGAGGAAAATATTCCTGCGGCAGCAGCAAGAGTCGCTTTCTTCGATACACTTGCTGCTATACTTGCAGCACTGGTTATCATTCCGGCAATGGCAACCACAGGGGCAAAGTTAGATCAGGGAGGACCGGGACTTTTATTTATTTTCCTTCCGCATCTGATTCAGTCGATGCCGGGAGGGCCGGTGATCGCAATGATCTTTTTCGTGGCAGTCCTGCTGGCGGGTCTGACTTCGCTGATCAATTTATATGAAGCACCGATTGCAACTGTACAGGAGAAGCTGCATCTTGGAAGAGTCCAGGCGTGTGCAGTGATCGCGGTCATCGGAGCGGTGATTTCGGTTGTGATCCAGGGAATTGTATCCGACTGGATGGATGTGCTGTCGATTTATATTTGTCCGCTTGGAGCAGGGCTTGCCGGGATTATGTTCTTTTGGTTATGCGGAAAAGATTATGTGGAAGAGCAGATCAATAAAGGAAGGGAAAAGCCATTTACGAAATGGTTTGTACCGGTTTGCAAATACCTGTATATTCCAGTCTGCTTTTTAGTGCTGATTCTGGGAATCGCACTGGGCGGAATCGGGTGATGCAGTTTACATTTATTAAAAGTATAAAAATAGATACATGTGTAAAAGCGAGATTCAGAAGGTAGACACAAAGAGAAAATTTGTATATAATAAATCAGTTAATAGGTATAAAAGAACATACGTGATTTTTCTTGATTTGGCTTCCAACTTCATATAGAACTTGGGAGCTTTTATACTGTAAAGAGAATCCGTTGGCATCATTGTCGGGGACTTTTGACCCCAACATCAGAATATATTCAGAATGAGTGCGGAAGGAAATGAGCAGATGATTACGGCACTATAAAGCAGGAAAGACTGCAGGATGGAAGGCAAGAATGAGAGCCCGTTATATGAATGACAGGATAAGAACTCCATTAAAAAAGAAGAGAAAAAGGGAGAAGAACAATGGAATTATGGGACATTTATGATGCAAAGAAGAAACCGACCGGACGGACAATGAAGAGAAATGACTGGTGTCTGAAAGATGGAGAATATCATTTGACGGTACTGGGAGTCATTACAAGACCGGATGGAAAATATCTCATCACAAAGAGAGTTATGACAAAGGCATGGGCAGCAGGCTGGTGGGAAGTATCCGGTGGTGCGGCACAGGCAGGAGAGTCTTCTTATGAGGCAGTTTTAAGAGAGGTCAGGGAAGAGACAGGACTGGATGTGAGTGGAGCAGAAGGGGGTTATGTCTTTACCTATAAGCGGGAAAATCCGGGAGAGGGCGATAACTATTTTGTGGATGTTTACCGGTTTACCATGAATATAAAGGAAGAGGATCTGCATTTGCAGACAGAAGAAACGGACGGATATATGTTCGCTTCAAAAGAACAGATTGAAGCTTTTGCGAAAGAGGGAATATTCCTTCATTATGACAGCATAAAGCAGGTGTTTAAATGATGCCAGGGTCAAAAGGTCTAAGCCCACATGAGCTTGCTCATAGGTGGGTGAAAGACCTTAGAACCCTGGCATCTTTAAGTTAAGTATACCATATCTGTTCCGGCTCTTTCTGCACAATTTTAAGAAAAAGAGAAGGAATTTGTGGATAACTTCCTCAAATTCCTTCTCTGATGTTGAAAAGTTTTTAAAAGACAGAAATTATTTGTCTAATGGCTTGCCTGTCAGCATCTCATAAGCCTGAAGATACTTGTCGATCGTCTTGTCAACAATCTCCTGAGGCAGTGTCCAGTCATTGCCCGGATTTGCCTTGAGCCAGTCGCGGGCAAACTGCTTGTCAAAGGATGGCTGACCATGTCCCGGTTCATATCCTTCTGCAGGCCAGAAACGGGAGCTGTCAGGAGTGAGCATTTCGTCACCGATCACCAGATCACCATTTTCATCCAGGCCGAACTCAAATTTAGTATCGGCAATGATGATTCCTTTGCTCAGTGCGTATTCAGCACATTTTTTATAAAGGGCAATCGTATTGTCACGAAGCTTTTCAGCGTATTCGCGTCCCTTGCCCGGAAAATATTTCTCAAGGTGATCTACGCTCTGCTCAAAGGAAATATTCTCATCATGGTCACCAATCTCTGCTTTTGTGGATGGTGTGTAGATTGGTTCAGGGAGTTTATCAGATTCTCTGAGTCCCTCCGGCAGTGTGATGCCGCATACGGTACCATTCTCCTGATAACTTGCCCAGCCGCTTCCGGTGATATAACCACGTACGATACACTCGATCGGGAGCATATTGAGCTTGCGGCACATCATGGACTTGCCTTCATATTTCTCCTGCTGGAAAAACTCCGGCATATCCTTTGTATCAACAGAGATCATGTGGTTTGGAAGGATATCTTCTGTCAGATCGAACCAGAATTTGGACATCTGGGTCAGAACAGTTCCTTTCTTTGTAACTTCATTGTTCAGGATGACATCGAAGCAACTGATACGGTCAGTTGCAACCATGATCAGACTGTCCCCATTGTCATAGATCTCTCGTACTTTACCTTCTTTGATTGGTTTTAATTCCTGCATTTTCTCACCTCATCATACGTTTGTCATAAACTTCAAAGTAACCGTATCACCAGCCAATGCAGTCTGTCAAGATAGATTTGGGGATGCATATATAACGAAAATGAATAGGTGGTTATAAGTGCGGTTTTTCCTGTTAAAATTGGGCATAAATAGGGAGTGAGATGCTGCCGGTTCGGCAAATGTGGATAATGGATTTCAAAAAGAAGCTGTGCTATACTGAACAGTGGCTGAAAATCGGGGCGGGTCACAAGGTCATTCTACCACTAGTGTGCGAGCACACGTGGTGTCAGACCTTTTGACCCTGGTATCATATAAATAATGGAGCAGTGGAGAGTTGAACCTATGTTAGATTTTAGAAGAATAGAAATGTCAGATTTTCCTGCACTCAGGAAAATGTATGAAAAGTATGGAAACTGGTCATGTGACTGCACGATCTGCGGTACTTATATGTGGAGGGATTATCTGGATATCAGGATTTCTCTTGAGGAAGAGAAGCTGATCGTGTATCAGCAGTTAGACGGAAAGCATTTATTTTATATTCCGCTGATGGAAGACCGGATTGCAGGGATTAGAGAGATTGTTGCTTATATGAAAGAGCAGGGTGAGGAGTGCTACTTTTATCCGGTAGCGAACGAAGAGTTGTCTTTATTTGAGGAAGCCGGATACAGGATCGAGACAGAGCGGGATGAAGGCTGGAATGATTATGTCTATGATATTACAGCTCTGGCAAATATGAAGGGAAAAAAATATCATAACCACAAAAATCATATCAATAAGTTCAATGCATTGTATGAAAATGTAGAATTGCTGGATATCCGGGATGTAGAACCGGCAGAGTATCTACAATTTCTGGATGATTATGTAAAGAGTGAACATAAAAAAGCGACGATCGCAAAAGAAGAAAATGTAAAGGCAAAAGAAGTGCTTTCCGATCTGGAGGCTTATGGGGTAGTCGGATATGTTCTGAAAGTGGACGGAAAGATCGTAGGACTTGAAGTAGGAGAAATTCTGGGAGATTATTATTATTCTCATATTGAGAAAGCGGATAAGACCTACAATGGTGTGTACTCGAAGCTGGTTCAGCTCGTGTCACAGGATCTGCAGGAGAAAGTAAAATATATGAACCGGGAGGAAGATCTGAATGAGCCGGGGCTGAGACGCTCAAAGAGAGGTTATAAACCGATCGGTTATATCGAGAAGAACCAGGTTAAGATATTAGACTAATTTGAGATAAGGGGTCAGGTTGAATGAAAAAAGAAAGAAAAGTAATTGATGCACATCTTCATATTTTCGGTCATTGTGAATTTGGAGACCGTCTGGCACATGGGATCGGAGATGAACCTACGCAGGAATACCTGACTGAAAAATATTATGGCAGATTGGGAATTGAAAAAGGGATTGTGATGGGGAATGGCCCGTTGGAAGAGCAGGGAAAGAATCTGGGGGAGTACTTTTACTATAGTGCCGGACTGGATGAGAAGGATTCCTGGCTGAAGCTGGAGGAGATCGAGTCACATCTTCAGAGAAAACGCTGTGTAGGTGTGAAACTGTATCCGGGATATTATGAACTTTATCCCAATGATAAAAGTCTGTATCCGATTTATAAAATGACGGAAGAATATGGGAAAGTTCTATCAGTTCATACGGGGATGGTTGCCGGAAATGGCGGGCATCTGAAGTATTGCAGACCGATCCATCTGGACGATATAGCGACAGATTTTCCAGGTTTGAAGATTGTGATGTGCCATTTTGGAAATCCGTTTTTACAGGAGGCAGCGGCCGTATTAGAGAAAAATCCAAATATGTATGCAGATCTTTCAGGATTGATAGAAGGTGCTTTTGAAACGGAAACGTTTATAAAAGATCAGTCAGGTTACCTGGAAATTTTGAAATCATGGATGCATTATGTCAGCGATTATGGTAAATTTATATATGGGACAGACTGGCCTGCGGTCAACTGTTTTGAATATAGAGAGTTTATAAAAAGGCTGGTGCCGGAGCAATATCATGAAAAAGTATTTTATGAGAATGCAGTCCGCGTGTATGGCCTGGTATAGTCGGGGACAGAGATGAAATATTATGAGGATAAATCCGACAGAAAGATGGAGTTAAAGCTTTTGTCATTGTCGGAAGATGATAAGTTGATCAGAGAATGTATGGAACAGGCATCTGCATTTTACGGATGTCTGGGAAAAATGGGTGTTACAGAGATACTCTGTGACAGAAAAAAAGCACAGGAATTGGGGGCAGACTGCCAGATAACCGGAATTTTTACCGGTGGGGAGCTGACCGCATTTGCCTGTGCTTTTGAGTATACAGGATTGAAAAGAAATGGAAGGAAATGGCTGAATCCAGGTGATAAAGAATGGCGGCAGATCGAGACATTGGGAACGAATGTTGTTGTGATACCTCTGCTTGTTGGAAAAGAGAAGGTGGGCCGGTTGATCGAACTGCTTCGGGAACAATACCGGGACAGTCATCTTTTGTTCAGAATTAGCGGAGAGCAAAGTGAAAAATTTCAGGAAGACCTGGCAGTGGTATCAGAGAAGAATCTGAAAAGCCATAGATACGATGCGGCAGGTGAAAACGTGTGGCTTTTTCATTTTGCACCGCAGATCCGAATGGAAGATACTTATTTTGAAGAAGAGATATTGTTAATATTGCCGGGGCAGGAAGTGCTTCTGGAAATGGGAATAGAAGAGGCAGAAGTGACGATGGTGAAACTGACCGGTTATGAGATCGTCCGATCTGAAAAAGGCAGTGCTTTTTTCAGAAAACCAGGAGCGGCCTGTGAGGGGGTTCTGCTGCAGTGTGATTATGAACAGCTTCTTCGATATCAGCGGTTTATCAACCTTACTAATTATGAAGAACATTTTGAGCAGACAGACAGGGGAAAAGCACTGATCTATTCAGAAAAATATCAAAGTGACAGCTCTCTTCTGTGGAATGATCTGCTCCGTGAAATGGTAAAGACAAGAAAAGCGGAATGGAGCATTGTTCCTGACAGTTACATTATGTATCCGGTGACGTATAAAGAGTAGGACCGGCTTTTAGAATGTGCCTGTTATGATAATCAGGAGATCGGCAATTATATGCATTATATGGATATCCGTCTGCAATGTGAAACAGGAGTTCCTTTTGGAAAAGATGGAATTGATCTGATGGAACGTTATAAGAACCGTCTGGAACGTATTCCACTTGGAAGGCTGAGAGTCAGGATCACATTGGAAATGATCCTGGATATCCTGGATCATGAGGATCAGCCGGTGGGATGTGATGCGGAGGCAGAAGCGGTCCTTTCGATTGACCGGTTGAGCCATATCGGAGTATTGACATTGGTTTCTTTGTCCACTCCTTTTCTGCTGAGTCATTTTCTGGATAACATTGTAAGAAACCAGTTGATGGTAATAGAAGAAAATGGAGAAGCAGTGAATCTGTATGCGTATATGCAGGAAAAATGGGGACTGAACGCTTCCGGGACTCCAAAAAGTTATGAAATGATACCGAAAGAGAAAAACTGCCTAAACAAAAAGCAGTTAGGAGCAGTTCTCCTGTCAGAAACGATCTACGAAGAGGGAGAAGATTTCGGGGAATTTACAGATGCAGAAATTTTGAAGCTGACAAATTCAGAGACCGGTATGGGACAGTACAGCCGTGCTTTTGTTGTGGCACATACAAATGTGCTTCTGGACTTTGAAAAAGACCTGCGGGGAACGATACAGGCAAGGATGTATAATGCAGCATTTACCTGCTTTTATGTGGAATTGCTGATGTTTGAAGAGGCGGCACTGACTTGTTTCAATAAGGAACTGATCGATCTGATGGCAGAGGTCATGCGGATCGAACCTACGGAGTTCCTGACCCGTGCAAGAACGATTACAAACCGGTATTTAAATACGGTGGATTTCTGGAATGTTAGTGTAAACTACCCGTCGTCACAAAAATCATTGCAAATGATCAGAAAATCGTTTCTTATAGATGACTTGAAAGAGAAAATGGAGTATAATCAAAAACAAGTTGGGAACATTTTTGATATCAACAGGGAAATCGTTGACCGACAGGAGGCAAAGGAAGAAAAAGAGAGAGATGATCAGTCCAATACAGCCTTGACGATCTTATCCGTTCTGTGCTTCTTCAGTGCCATGATCGACGGTAATGATTATCTGAGTACTTTGGACTGGCTGATACCGGCGGGAGTACTTGATATTATTTTAAAGGGAGTTTTCCCAATCACAATGATTGGCATTCTACTGTATGTGTTGAAAAAACTGTACGGAAGGTCAAAATAGTTACGGATGAGGAGGAAGGAATGAAAAAGACGATTCAAAGAGTATTAGCGGCAGTGATTTTATTTGCCATGATACTTAGCGGAGGTTTTTCCGAAGTCGGTAAGGTACACGCAGAGAAGCAGCAGGGGACAACGAAGCGTGCAATCTATGTTGTATTTGACAATTCGGGAAGTATGTATGGGGACGGCAACAAAGCATGGTCTCAGGCGACTTATGCGATGGAAGTTTTTGCCGCGATGATGAATTATGAGAGCGGAGACGTGATGAAAGTATTCCCGATGCATGATATCACAACAGATGGGAATACGGGGTCTGCAACAAAGTCATCCATGGAGATTCGTGGAAAAGATGATATTGCACAGATCCATAATATGTATACACCAAAGCCAGGCGGAACTCCGTATACGCAGGTGAATAATGCGGCAGGAGAGTTGACGAAGCTTCTGAATGCCGGAAGTGTGGATGAAGGATGACTGGTTGTGCTGACAGACGGTGACTTTGACAATGATATTCCGGCCAGCGGATTGAAAGCAGATCTGGAGGGGAAGGCTGCGGCCAACGAAAATCTGTATGTGCAGTATCTGGCTATCGGAACGGATGTAAAGAATATCCCGGAGGGAAATGCGGATAAAGGTCTGTATGCACAGAAGGCGGGTAATACTTCAGAAGTTGTGAATGAGCTTGCTGAGATCAGCAACCGCATTTTCAAGAGAAATGAATATGCAGGTTATAGCAGTGAAGATTCCGGTCTGGAATTTGATATTCCGCTTAGAAAGCTGATTGTCTTTGCACAGGGGAAAGATGTGAAGATCGGCAGCCTGAAAAATGAAGAGGGCGGAGAAGTGAAGCTCCAGAGTGATACAGCGGTTTCATATAGCAGTACGGACGGAGCGGGACTGACTACCTTTGTAAAGTCAACACCGGTCAAAGATACATCTCTGAAAGGACAGGTTGCGGTCTTTGCAGATGAGTCACCGATCGTAGCTGGAAACTATACGCTGGATGTCAGCGGAGCAGACAGTATTCAGATTTATTATGAGCCGGATGTGAAGTTTGAGGCAGGACTTTACAAAGGCGATACAAAGATGGAAGAGGGAACCATCGAAGGTGGAGCTTATACAGTAAAAGTTGGATTCGTAGATCAGCTTTCAGGAAAATATATTAAAAGCTCCAAGCTTCTTGGAGAACCGAAGTATACAGTCAGCATCAATGGAGAGACGCAGGAACTGACCGGAAAAGACGGGGCATCTCAGTCCATTGATGTGGAAGTAGACGGGGAGTCACTGGAATTGACGGCAGATGTCAATTACCTGAAAGATTATACAGACAGTGCATCCTATACGTTTAAGGTCTGCACGCTGGATATAAATGTGGACGCATTCAAGAGTGCAAATCTGAAGACGCTGGAAGACGGAGCAAATCAGATTACTGTAGAGGCAACGAGAAATGATCAGCCATTGACAAAAGAGCAGTGGGATGCCGCAACGCTGGACGTGGTAAGTGTAAATAAAGACGGAGAAGAATTTGGTATCCAGTGGGATGTGCAGAAGGGCAGTGAAGTCTCAACCTGGATCGTGACTCCGAAATATAAGAAAGGCGGTATGTTCGCAACAGAGACCGGTCAGGCAGATGTAACGATCAATGTATCGGCAGAAATCGACGGGGATGGTTACGGTAAGGCAGAAACGGTCAGTGTAAACATCAAGGATGATAAGAATATCGTAGATTATCTGAAGCGCTACTGGAAGCATATTGTAATATCACTTCTGCTTCTGATCCTTATTTTAGGATATGTGCCACCGTTTAAAAAGCGGTTTGCAAGAAGTATCAAGAAGCGTCCGAGTATCGAATGCAGTGCGGAGAAGATCGGACTTCGTGATAATGTCATGAAGGGAAATTTTGAGAAGGATCTTGCATCCAGACTGCTCCCATATGTACCGGAGACCGGAAGGCTGACGTTCTCACCGACTCCGGTGAAAAAAACAGCAAAAGTCCGGGCATCAGGAGGCGGAAGTATGCTGATTCTGAATACATCCGCTTTTGCAGGGAAAGAGGAGATCACATTTAACGGAATGTCCATTCAGGAGAATGAAAAGGGACATCACCGTATTTCCGCAAGTACCATTATTGTAGTAAGTACGCCAGAGTTTACATATACCTGTATCCCGAATGTGCAGAGAACTGCAAATGGCGAGATAAAAAGAGGAAAAAGAAAATAAAAGGCTATAGGAGGAAGAGAGTATGATTGCACCAACATTATTAGTAGGACTTGGAGGAACCGGATCAAAGATCGTATGCCGTGTATCTCAGATGGTTACGGAAGAGCAGCGGAAAAGGATCGGATTTGCAGTTTTTGATACGGATATCAATGAATTAAGAGAAATCCGTGAGGCGAATCCGTTTATCAAGACGATCCAGACCTCAACAAAGCTGACGGTCGGAGAGTATCTGAATATTGATACGCATGCAAGAGATGAGTGGTTCCCGGTGAACGGAATCCTGAACAGCAAATCCCTGACAGAGGGAGCCGGTCAGGTACGTGCGATTTCCAGACTGGCACTGGACACAGCGATCCGTGCGGGAAATATGGAGCCTCTGCATAATGCAATCGAGGAACTTTACAAGCTGGAGGGCGATTCCTCAGAACAGGCATTAAGAGTGGTCATTGTAAGTTCCCTGGCAGGAGGAACCGGATCAGGACTGATTCTCCCGGTTGCACTGTACTTGAAAAATTATCTTGCAACCAAATTTCAGGCAAGTGCCAATATTACAAGAGGATTCTTCATTCTTCCGGAAGTGTTCTATGAGGTAATCCGTGGACAGTCAGAGAGAAATAATCTGAAATGTAATGCTTATGCAACGTTAAGAGAGTTGGATGCCTTTCTTATGAAAGGGGACGAGACTCTGCCGGAGAAGTATGAAAAGACGGTCAAGCTGGAGTTCCCGAGAGTCGGATCCAATGATGTGGAAGAGTATAATGTAAGACCGTATGATTTCTGTTTCCTGTTTGATGCACAGAATACGGAAGGAAAGAAGCTGAACAGTTTTAACCAGTATCTGGATCATGCCGCCAACTGTATTTATTCTCAGTCCATCGGACCAATGAATAAGAGAAGTAACTCTTCAGAGGATAATACGATCCGTGAACTTTGTGCGGAACGTGGACGTAACCGTTATGCCGGTGCAGGTTCTGCAATGCTGATCTATCCATATGAAGATGTAAGAGAGTATATCGCACTGAACTGGACAAAAGAGTGTGTATCCAGTCAGTGGCTTGTATTTGACCGTATGTATAAGGAAAAATGTCTGGCTAATGCGGAGATGCGTGCACAGGGACTGAACCGGAGAGATATCAATGCGTCGGTAGATTATATTGAATCGATCAACCAGATGGCAAAGCAGAAAGATCCATTTGCATTATCGATTGAAAAAGCCTGCACGATCTACGACGAGGGTGGTTATAAGAAAGTCAACGATAAGTGGACAGAGTATGTCGGGCAGCTCAAGAAGTTTGTGAAGGACAGTACCATGAATGGTCAGATGGATCTGGATGCACAGAAGAATCTGGCAATGGGAATGATCAACGAGGTTGAGATTGGATCGAAGCAGGCAGCAGAAGAGCTTCAGGATGCGTACAGAGAGATGGAAAAGTATAAAGATATGGTTGTAAAACGAAGTGAAGATACTGCAAGAACCATTGCGTATTCGATCTTTAAGGCAAAGAACGACTCTATCACGAAGGAAAAACTGCCGCATCAGATGGAGACATATTTAAGAGATGAAGAAGGAAACTTTATCCATCCGAATGCAGTCCGTTATTTCCTGTATCAGGCACTGGAACTGATGAAAGCAGAGAAGGTTCTGGTAGAGAAAGAAAATGATAAAAAAGAAAAATCTTTTGATGGAATGTATGCAATTTTTGACAATACGAAGACGGATGATGAAATTGAAACTGTAGATCAGCTCACAGAGAGAAAGATTGATAAAAAGACGCAGCAGGAGTTTAAAGACAAGTTACGTTTTTATATCGGAGAGACAGATAAATACAGAACAAGCAGTGTTCTGGCAGAAGTTCTGGCAGAAGGAATCGATTATATTTCCAGTTTGTGTGAGGCGTTCCAGAATTTCTATACATCTTTCGAGAATCGTATCGAAGCACTGGATCGCAGAATTGCAGCCCTGTCCAAGAAATATGGCAATACAGCAGGAAGAACTTCCAGATATGTATGTGCGACACCGAACTGCTTCCAGAGACTGTTAAAAGAGATGCCTTATACAGGAAGCAGCATCACGATCGATAAAGAGCTTGCAGAGGAAATCTACAATAAAGTACGTAACTATTCCATGCTCAAGGATAAACCGGAGAATGGTGGTTACTTTGAACAGATCTTTGATAATGGAATTATCGGCTATTTCAAGAAATCTCTGATGGAGATCTATGGAAGCACTGTCAACATGGATGTGCTGACTGCACTTGAAAAAGAAGCAAAATACGAGAAGAATGAATATGATGCAACCAGGATCGAGCAGTATGTAAAGAAGGTGATCGCAGAGACGAGAAACCTGTCGAATCCATTTATCGAGCGTCCGCTTGGTGAGCAGAAAGCACCGATTGCTGCATGTACATACAGTAAAGAGCTGGATCCGAAGGATGATTCACCGAGATCTATGTTGATTGCAAAAGAGCTTGGAAATTATGGCGGAACACCGGATGAGGATATTCCGTTGAATATGATCATGTTCTACCAGTCTATTTATGGATTGAGAGCAAATAAGCTGTCAAAATTCTCACCTGGATGTGCAGCAGAGGGGCGTTCAGATGGTGAGTATTATAAGGCATATTATGAGGTAGTAAGCCAGATTAAACCAAAGTCAGATAAGACACCGGTTATCACACCGCATATCGACAGAAACTGGCATATTGTATCTGCATTGCCGGATCTGGACGAGGAGAATCAGAGACGTCAGGAAAGAGAAATTTACCGGGCATTTGCACTTGGAATTATCTGTGATCTGGTTTGCTATAGTAAGATTTCAGAAGGAAAATATTTATATAGATTAGAGCTTAATGATCTTGAACCGGAAGAATTTGTGGTTTCTAATGGAACACCTTGTGATCATTATTATGAAGTACTGGATGCATTGACAATCAATCCGGTTGCTGTGCAGACGATTCTTTCTTATATGAAAGAGAAATTTGCAGATGAACGTAATAGTTCAGGAAAACTTGATTTTGAACATAGCTATTTAAGAAGACAGATTAATGAGCTTGCAAGTATAGAATATGGTAAAGCTGGTTTATCTATTTTTGATGTTGCGTTATTGTTAAAGGTTTCAACGCCTTCAGCCGAGTTTGATAAAACTGTAGGTAAGGGAATTATGAGAGAAATTCTTACCCTGATTTATGAGTATGCACAGACAATGGTACTTGAGGCAGATTTAGACGGAATTTATGGAAAGTTTGTCTTAGAACAATTTGAAATGTTTGATAAAAATATAGATTGGTATATGGATAACTGGAAAGATAATTTCAGTGACTATATTAATGATTTGATGAGAATAGCTGTAAGCGATATTGAAAGAAAGAAACTGACAGATATTTATGAAAAAATGAGAAAAATCATGAAAGAATCAAGCAAAAAGAGAGGCTAGGGTCTTGAAAAGCATAGGAGAAGGCGGTGAATGAAATGCATACAGTGATCATACTGAACAAGCAATCATCGGATCTGCTGAAAGACTTTCGCTTTCTGTATAAACCATTTGTGGATGAAGGAACGATTAGTTTCTGTGACTGGAATGAGGCGGGGACGGACCTGAAATCGGCTGTCCCTGATATATACAAATGTATCAAGGGAAAACCGGACTGGCGTGCAATCGTGCTGAATACGGATTCTATGGCAGTACATACGTCAGGACCGGTTGCAGATGAAAAAAATCCATTTGATTTTCCGGGTGAGACGGTAAATGATACGGAAATCCCAAGAGAAAGTAATGTACCAATGATCCGTTTGTCACATATGTTGTGCGGATATCCTGCTGCAACAGTGAAAAATTTTGAAAAAGGGTTCGAGTATTATGATGAGAAGACCCTGAAGCGAGTCCGGGTGAGAGAGTCAGAGTTGACGGAGGATGAGGTTTACCAGTTGTCTCGGCGGTATCGTGACAGGCTGAAACCAATCTATCTGGATGTTCCGGTCTCTGAAGAAGTAAAAAAAGCACAGGATGAATTAAATGAAAAATATGGGTTCAGTGATAATCGTCCGCAGGAATTGATCTTTATTGCGACCAGGAAGCATAAAAAGGATGAAGAACATATTTATGAGTCCTGGAAGACGCAGTTTGAAATGGAAAGTTCCAACTTCAGCAGCCGAAATAAATATCCGAATAACTGTAGATTCATATGCAGCAGTATTACCAATACAGAAAATAGTCTGTATATGAAGGAGCTGACAGAGTTCTGGGTTTCTGTTCTTACACTGGCTATCAACCGGATCCCGGCAAGTTCGCTGCAGGCATATCGTCTGTACAAACTGGGAATGGAAGCTTCAGAAGAGGAACTGGAACGGCTGCTGAATAAGCGATTGAACCGAATGGAGTCGGTCTATGATTTTGTTCAGGAAAGAATGAAAATGAAAGCAGAACTTTCCTTTGAGGAAGATGATATTCTTGTGCCGGAACAGAAGATACCGGTTCATTTTGATGGTTCATCAGGGAAAGAGTTGTATATCAATACTTCAAAGGTTGGATTGAGCAGAGATTGCCCAAAAGATGAATTATTTACCTGGATCATGGAGATCACAGAGAAAAAGCGTCAGATCAATCAATTCCTGAAAGCACCAAGACGTGCGATCGACAAAGCATCTCAGCATTTGAAAGGCAGAGCAGAAAGTTTCTTTGGTGATGAGTATAAGATGGATCAGTTTCAGGTGGAGGATCTTGAAGCAGAAATTGAAAGACTGGAGACAAACGTCCTGGAAAACAGTACCAGTGGACTGGTAGATGAAGCAAAATTTAAAGAGCAGATCGAAACAGTAGACAAAAAAGTGAAGAAGGATATTGTATCTCATATCAGAAGAAGTACGGCAGTTCAGGTTGGATGCTGTCTTCTGTTAGTGTACCTGTTGGGATTTGTGCCATATTGGATCTCTGCAGCCAAATTGGGAGGAAGTCAGTTCGGTTCGGCGGTTGTGGTAGCGTTGGCTGCACTTGCAGTGGCGGCAGCAGGCGGAATTGCAGCACTCTTCATTCTACGGTACAGAGTCCGGATGAGTATGGAAGAATATAATCATGTGATCCACACTATGGTAAATAATGTCAATGCATCAGCAGATGAATTTGGCAAATATTTTACAGCGGTATGTACTTATATGAAAGCACAATCGATCCGGGCAGGGATCAAGCTGAAAAGTGAATCGATCTCTTCCGCACAGTTCATACTCAGGGCACATAAGCAGGCGTTGAAAAGTTCTATAGAAAGAGATGAGGAAGTGGCTGCATCCTATGGGATCAGGCGGGTGGCAGAAGTTGAGAAAAATATTACTTCTTTCTTCCATGAAGAAAAACTTCCAAAGGATAATGCACTGTATTACTATGAGACAGATAAATCCGATGTAGGTATTCCGCTGAATGAGGCGGGAGACCTGGTGAGAGCACCGTATAAGTTTGTTGCCAAACTAAAACTGGAACGAGAAGATCTGTACGATGAAGTGAAAGGAGAAGTATGATGTTTATACGAATGCTGCAGTTTTTAGCACAGGCGATTCCTTTTATTTTATTGTGTCTGGCAGCGAGAAAAGCAAATCTGAATAAAATTGACAGAGGAAGACAGGTCTTGATGCCGTTTATTGCATTGCTTTACTGTACGATCGTAGCAGTGATCTTAACGCAGTTCCATTCCCTGCTGATCAAAATTATGGGGTGGATATCAGGATTCCTTCCATTTTTATCAAATGCAGGGATAAGTCATTATATGAATCTGTTCAATCTATTGATTGTAGTTATATTTCTTGTGCTGAAAGGGATTTTCCTTCCTGTTTTGAACAAGACATGGAAGTCTAAAAACCTGATGCAGCTAACCTCCGGGAATTTCTATGAATATGAAGAAGACCTGGATAAATGGCTGTTGAAGAAAGAATATGAGCAGGTAAAGACTTATTGCAATGGAATTTATTATGCGGCACTTGGAGCATCTGTTCTGATTTTTGTATTGGGACAGATGTACCCGAAGATGGCATTTGCACAGACACCATGTTATCCGGTTTTTGGAGTGCTGGTATTGGGGGAAGTGATCAATTATCTTTCCGGAATTAGCAGAACAGAATTTATTGAAGATGTCCTTGGAGAAGATGAGGAGTCTTTTAAAGTTGCAAATTATGGCTTGCTGAAAGATATTTTGAAGGATTTATTTGGAGAGCGTGTCTTATATGATGCAACTGTGGACAGCGGGCTTGATGTATCTTCCAGTTTTGAGACACTGGAGGAGATGAAGAAATCAGAAAATCAGGCCATCCGCAATCTGGCAGGATATTTCACAAAGCTAAAGGAAAGCGGTCAGGATGTAGAACCCAACTATGTAAAAAGTTGTGTTAATCTGATCGGTGGACAAAGTACTTTGTTCTGTAATCCGTTTTACAGAGACCTGACTCATTATCTGATGTTTCCGATTATGGGGCAACTGATGAGATATAAAAAATGTCTGGTGATCATGGGAAGAGATTCAGCAACGGAAGATGTAAAAGAATGGCTGGAGCAGGGAATCTTTGAAAATGTAAATACAGGCAGTCTGTGGAAAGTCGGGGTGCTGGAGAATGAAAATCCGGAAATTGACGAGCCGGATATCGGAATCCTTAAATTCAGTGATCTGTATAACCTTCGTCTGCAGAGAAACCACAGTGAATTTTTAAGCCGTGTCGGATTTGTATTTATTGTAGAACCATCCCGCTTGCTGGCATCCGGACAGGCTGGAGTCAGCCTTTTGGTTCATCGTTTTGATGAAAGTAAAGAGCCGGTTGTGTATGCTGCATGCGACAGAAACTGTGACGGGCTGGTTGATGCACTGTCTCATGTACTGAAGACTACGATTACAGAAGTAACAGCCACACTGAAAAGTGCGGCAACGACTTCTATTATGTGCTGGAAAACAGAAGGAGATTATATGCATCACCGGATTTTCTCCAATGTATCCCGTTATCTTGGTATGGGTACAGAGATCAATGCAGTGGCATTGAAGTATCAGATTGCCAATACAAAATGGATCAGCAGTGAGAAATTTCCGGTTATGGATATGAAATGGATCGCGGGACAGTACTACAAAAAGATCTGTAATTATACAGACCTGCCAGTGAGTCAGGAGTCTTTCAACAGAGCGTTTCATGTGGAATCCAATTTGTGGAATACACAGAGAGAAGAAAATTCATTCCTTGTGGTGGAAGATGAATTTCAGAACTTGTTCGAGCTGACGAGACTGTTCGCAACGAGAGGAACGCAGCAGGGATTTATTAACGTGATCAGTGAAAATTATCTCTTAAGGGATTATATGTTGGGAAATGCACAGACCTTTATTTCTGACCCGAAAGCAATCCCGACGATTGTGGCAGACTATGCACGAACAGAGCGGAATACAATTTTGAAACTGATCATGCGGATGGCAGAGGAGCAGGTTTGCGAAGATGAGATCGTGGATGCACTGATGGTGAGTGGAATCAAGTTTGAAGATCCACTGGCAGCATTAAAGAACCTGATCTACAAGCATTGTTTCATAAAGGAAATCAACATTCGGATCTATTTCAGAGAACAGTTGATGGAAGATGCACTTCATACAGAAGTGAAAAAATATTATGCGATCGAGGAAGAAACAGAAATTGCAGAGTACGCAAAGAAACTTCAGAATGCATACTATATCGCAGAAGATGAGCAGGGCGATAAATATTATATCGGTGCAAAATTATATGGACATGTATTCCAGGCACTGATTCCGGGCCAGTTCCTGACTTATGATGGAAAATATTATGAAGTACAGGCGATCACACCACAAAATGGGGTCGTGGTACGAAGAGCAGCAGATCATATCACGGATCGTGTCTACTACAGGCAGTTGCGTCATATCAGGATCAATGACTGGAAAGATGATGAGAATATCGGTGGACAGAAATCCGTTGAGGGAATCTCAATCTATAAAGGCTATTGTGAGATAGATATTGAGACAGCAGGATACCTGGAAATGACATCTTATGAGAATCTGAATGCGGCAAAAGAAGTTCGTGTCAGCGGAATACCGGTTCGTTCCTATAGGAATAAACTGGTTATGAAATTGAATTTGCCGGATGTTTCGGAGCGGGTGAGATATACACTTTGCCTTCTTCTGAATGAAATCTTCCGCACGATTTATCCAGATGCTTACCCATATATTTGTGCGGTAACCTTGGTTGATACGAATCATGCACCGGAAAAGTTAAAAGGTGCAATGTATACACTATCAGGAAAAGTAGACGGAAGTGCAATTTATATAGTAGAAGACAGTGAGATCGATCTGGGTCTGATCGCATCTGTTGAACGAAATTTAAAGCGGTATTTTGAAATCATAACAGAAGTACTGATGTGGCATGAGCAGAAAATGGCTGAAAATCCGGAAAAAGAAAGCAAACCGGAGGACTATGAGACTCCGTTTACGCCGGAAGCCGGAAAAGAAGAGGAAGCTGCGAAGAAAGCCAGGGAGAAAGCCGAGAAAGAGAACAAGAGATTCCTCGGAAAAATAAAGAGAAAATTAAGGAAATTCTGGGAAAAGATCACTGCGGGATTTAAAAAGAAGCCGAAAGATGAGCCGGTGGAAGAAACACCAACAGAAGAAACACCAACAGAAGAAACACCGACAGAAGAAACACCAACAGAAGAAACACCAAAAGAAGGAATTTTAGAAGATAGTCTAACAGAGGAAACTACTTCAACAGAAAAAAAGCCTTCAGGGGAAGAAAAAACTTCAATAAAAGAGGAGCCTTCAACAGGAGAAGAACTTCCGTCAGAGGAAACCACTTCCACAGATGAAAGAGACACAGAAACCGGAACTGAAAATGTCATGAAAAATGTGATGTATTCAGCAGAAGCAGAAATGGATATTGAGGGTGAAGATGAGCAGCTTGTGGAACAAGAGATGACAAAAAAGACGGAATATCAGAAAAGTTGTTTCCTGAAGTATGGCTATGAAGAAATCGATCCATACTTTGATTTTGGGGGAACGATCAAGTATCTTACTAAATATGGTTATGATCGAAATCCATTGCAGCAGGTTCGTGATGGCGTGAAGGCAGCAGAATCTGATAACGCAAAATATAATCCACATAAAGAGGGAAGTCATTTTTGCGATTTCTGTGGTGTAGAGCTTGCCGGAGGAGAATATGAACTTCTGAAAGACGGAAGAGAACGTTGCAATCATTGCTCTTCAACTGCACTTAGGACTGGCGAAGAGTTTAAAGAAGTTTATAAAATGGTTGTCCGGAATATGGAGATCTTTTTTGGAATCAAGCTCAATGTGGCAATTAAGGTAAGAATGACAGATGCCAAGACGATCGCAAAACATTTCGGGGAAGAATTTGTGGCAACTCCAGGATTTGATGGACGTGTACTTGGATTCGCACAGAAAGATTCATCAGGATATAGCCTGTATATAGAAAATGGGTCTCCGAAACTTGCAGCAATGGCAACGATCGCACATGAACTGACACATATCTGGCAATACCAGAACTGGGATGAAAAAATGATCCTCAGTAAATATGGAAAGCAGTACAGGCTGGAGATCTATGAGGGTATGGCAAAATGGGCAGAGATTCAATATCTGTTGTATCTGAATGAAATTTCTTATGCGAAGCGTCAGGAAATCGTTACAAGGCTGAGAGATGATGAATATGGAAGAGGATTTATACAGTATGCAAAGAAATATCCGTTGGCTTATCGACATGAAAAGAATGCAACGCCGTTTGGAAGGATACCTCCTCTGTAAAGGGAAAATGTAAAGATGTCGGGGTAGGTCCTAAGGTCTTTCACCCACCTATGAGCAAGCTCATGTGGGCTTAGACCTTTTGACCCTGGCATCATGTAAATTGTAAAATATATTCTTCATTTACCAAAGCCGGGAAATATGATACTATGGAATGAGTTTAAAATTAAAAGGAGGTCGTTACATGATAAAATTGTACGATAACGGTGTGTATCTGTTGAATGGCACCGAGATAGTGGAAGACGCAGGAAATGTACAGACTCCTCTTACAAAAGAGGAAGCCGCGAAAAATACTATGGCGTATGGAATCCTGAAAGAGCATAATACTTCATCTGATATGGAGAGACTTCAGATCAGATTTGATAAGCTGACATCCCATGATATTACGTTTGTAGGAATTATCCAGACAGCCCGTGCATCAGGACTTGAAAAATTCCCGATGCCATATGTATTGACGAACTGTCATAATAGTCTTTGTGCTGTAGGTGGTACGATCAATGAAGATGACCATATGTTTGGACTGACATGTGCGAAAAAGTATGGCGGCGTCTATGTTCCGCCTCACCAGGCAGTCATCCATCAGTTTGCCCGTGAGATGCTTGCAGGCGGAGGAAAGATGATTTTAGGTTCTGACAGTCATACCCGTTATGGTGCACTTGGAACGATGGCAATGGGCGAAGGCGGACCGGAGCTTGTAAAGCAGCTTCTGAACAAGACGTATGATATCAAGATGCCGGGCGTGATCGCGATCTATTTAGACGGTGAGCCGGCAAAGGGTGTCGGACCGCAGGACGTTGCACTGGCAATCATCGGAGCGACTTTCAAGAATGGTTATGTAAATAATAAAGTTATGGAATTTGTAGGACCTGGTGTCAGCAATTTAAGTGCTGATTTCCGTATCGGTATTGATGTAATGACGACAGAGACAACCTGTCTGTCTTCTATCTGGAGAACAGATGAAAAGATCCGGGAGTTCTATGACATCCATGGAAGAAGTGAAGACTATAAAGAGCTGAATCCGGGAGCAGTTGCTTACTATGATGGACTGGTATATGTGAACTTAAGCGAGATCAAGCCGATGATTGCGATGCCGTTCCATCCAAGCAATGTATATACGATTGATGAACTGAATGCAAATCTTGCAGACATTCTTCATGATGTAGAGCAGAAAGCCCTTGTAAGTCTGGACGGAGCAGTAGATTATTCACTGCAGGATAAGATTAAAAATGGCAAGTTCTATGTAGAACAGGGTATCATTGCAGGCTGTGCCGGTGGCGGATTTGAAAATATCTGTGCGGCAGCAGACATCATTAAAGGAAAGAATATCGGAGCAGACGAATTTACATTCAGCGTTTATCCGGCAAGTACTCCGATTTATATGGAACTGGTGAAAAATGGTGCGATCGCTGATCTGATGGAAGCAGGAACTGTTGTAAAAACTGCATTCTGTGGTCCATGTTTCGGAGCAGGAGATACACCGGCGAACAACGCATTTTCTATCCGTCATACAACGAGAAACTTCCCGAACAGAGAGGGAAGTAAGCTGCAGAGCGGACAGATCTCTTCCGTCGCACTGATGGATGCACGTTCTATTGCTGCAACTGCTGCAAATAAGGGATTCCTTACACCTGCAACTGCACTGGATGTGGAATATAAGGGACAGAAGTATCATTTCGATAAAAATATTTATGCGAACAGAGTTTTCGACAGCAAGGGTGTTGCTGATCCGTCCGTAGAGATCAAGTTTGGTCCGAATATCAAAGACTGGCCGGCAATGTCAGCACTTCCGCAGAATCTGCTTGTAAAGGTTGTATCTGAGATCCATGACCCGGTTACGACAACAGATGAGCTGATTCCGTCAGGAGAGACATCTTCTTACCGTTCCAATCCGCTGGGACTTGCAGAGTTTGCTCTGTCAAGAAAAGATCCGGCATATGTAGGACGGGCAAAAGAAGTACAGAAAGCACAGAAGGCGATTGAGGCCGATGAGTGTCCAGTAGAAGCACTGGAAGAGCTGAAACCGGTTATGGACAAGATCCATGAGACATACCCGGAAGTTGGCAAAGGCAACCTTGGAGTAGGAAGTACAATCTTTGCAGTGAAGCCGGGAGACGGATCTGCACGTGAGCAGGCTGCATCATGTCAGAAGGTACTCGGCGGCTGGGCAAATATCGCGAATGAATACGCAACAAAGCGTTATCGTTCCAACCTCATCAACTGGGGTATGCTCCCGTTCATGACTGATACAGACCATGAGTCACTTCCATTCAAAAATGGAGATTATATCTTTGTTCCGGATGTGAGAAAAGCAGTAGAAGAAAAGGCTGCGGTTGTGAAAGCATATGTTGTCGGGGATGAGTTAAAAGAGATCGACCTGAAACTCGGAGATCTGACAGATGCTGAACGCCAGATCATACTGGATGGATGTCTGATTAACTATTATAGAGCAACAAAGTAGAAATTTGTAGTTGTTGAGAGTGAAAATGATTCGGCAGCAGGAAGGCTTTTTGACAGAAGTGCGTCCATATCCGCCCTTGTTGTTGCATCGCAGTGCAGGACCCGCTTTACCTCAGCCCGTTGACAACTTGTAACAGGAACGTGGAAACACTCGTGCAGAGGCACTCCTGTTTACGTTCCTTAACAAGTTGGGCAAAGTGTCTTCGGAACGCTCCCTGTCAATGCACTGCTCACGCAACAGCAAGTGTGGATATTAGGCATTTCAAGTCAGAAAACAGTTCTCGTGCCGGGACATTTTCTCTCAACAAACACGAAATTTAAGTAAAAAGTAAAAAGCCGGAAGGCTATCAACTAAGATGAATGATTAGTCAAATATTAAAGATGTCGGGGTCAAAAGCCCCCGACATCATTTACGATCGAATATCTTAGCCAATAGCCATCCGGCTCTTTTTATCTTTTAAATCTTGTATTGTTAAGTGAATATCTCTGCTTTCTGCGTCCGCTTCGCCATAAAGAAGTTATCTGATGCTTTATAGCGTATCACCCCAACAACCACAAATTTACCCAACTACAGCAAGAATTTTATGGACGCTATCCAGAGACTCCATCAGTACCGCTGCAATGGCATCCAAAGGATAACCAAGCTTTTGCATCTGCAGGGCCACCTCCTTTTTCTGGGAGGCTATGCCAAGTTCTTTTCCATGAGCTTCTCCTTCGGCAATACCTGATCGTCTGCCCTGTTCCATACCATCCTGAACGCCATCATTATAAATATCTTCCAGTGCTTTACACATATCCAGTTCCTCCTTTTCTTCCTTCTCTACGTTTATCTCCATAAGCTGCCGGGAATTTAAGAATGCTCCAAGTGCATGATAAGTCTCCAGATCCAGCTTTTGGAAATAGTCTTTATGATTTGCCACATATGTACGCAATGCGTATTTATCCTGACTACATTGTAGCATACCGAAGATGATTTGTAAATCACTTTGAAAAGATTCTAAATTTTTCAGTCTTCTGACATCGACGAGGTTAATGTGATAATTGGGAAGATACTTTTTCATCAGTTCCGCATGCTTCTTTTCTGTCCCAAGATTGAACATCTGATGCAGTTCCGAAGGTCCATCCCATTCCTCTGTCCCATAATAGAAGATCAAAGTAATCACCGGGATGAGTTTATCATTCTTTTGAAACCGGGAAAGAAATTCAGCCGAAGAAAGACGGGGCGGACGTTCTTTCCATTTGACCCGCACCTGTTCCGCATATTCCATGCTGTCATAGAGCATTACTTTCAACGGTGCAGCGTAATGAATGGCAGTCTGTGATTCCACCGCCAGCAGCATCAGCACAGCCTGATCCTGCCAGTTCATGATGATATCACGGTATTGCTTTTTTACAACATTTTTCCCCTGAGCGTCCTGAAGACTGACTGCGGTTGTCTCCGGGCTGGGGTGAAGGTTCTCCGGCAGGATCACGGTTTCTCCCTGAAATAAAATGGCGTTGAACAGGTCTGCGAACCGTTTCGTATCCTTAAGCCAAAGATTAACATTTACATCTGCTTGTCCCATAGGCAAGTCCTCCTTAATAAAAATATAATCGTTATCATCAAAATGAAAATCTCTGACCGAAATGGTCTTGAAATATGAAATGCTCTCCATACTGGACATCAGACGTAGAAAATGGGAATTGGATCTGTCTGAGATTTTGATGTGAGATGAGTATAAGATAGTGTAAGAAAAAAATCAATTAAAAGATTTTAAAGTTTGTATGAAATAAGTATAAAATTTGTAGTTGTTGGGGGGGATACGCTTGGAAAGCAGAAAACTTCTATGTGGCAGAGCGGACGCGGCAAGCAGGATATTCACTCAACAATGCAAATTTAAAAATAAGAAGAAGAGCCGGAAGGTTATCGACTAAGATATCAAATCCTGCAGTTTGCAGATTGCTTATCCTGGTCAATAGCCATCCGGCTCTTTATTTCTTATTAAAATTTCGTCTTTGTTGGGAGAAACTGTTCTGGCATGAGGGAAAATTTTCTGATTTGAAAAGCCTAATATCCGCCCTTGCTGTTGCGTGAGCAGTGCATTGACAGGGAGCGTTCCGAAGACACTTTGCCCAACTTGTTAAGGAACGTAAACAGGAGTGCCTCTGCACGAGTGTTTCCACGTTCCTGTTACAAGTTGTCAACGGGCTGAGGTAAAGCGGGTCCTGCACTGCGATGCAACAACAAGTGTGGATATGGACGCTCTTCTGTCAGAAACACTTCCTGCTGTCGCGATATTTTCACCCCAACAACTACAAATTTCATGCTATAATAACTTCGAGGTGATTTTTTGAATTATACATACATTTTAAAATGCAAGGATGGAAGTTTATATACCGGCTGGACAAATGATCTTGAGCAGCGTGTGGCTGCCCACAATACAGGAAAAGGTGCAAAATATACGAAAGCAAGGCGTCCTGTTGAGTTGGTTTATTTTGAAGAATTTGAAACCAAAGAACAGGCGATGAAAAGAGAATATGCGATTAAGCAGATGGCAAGAAAAGATAAATTAGAACTGGTTCGGAGAAAAGAAAAAGCGGATGATCGGAGCGAATAAGTAAAAGATAAAGTAAAGATCAAAATAAAGTAAAGGTCAAAATAAAGTAAAGGTCAGGTACAGGAAGATAAAAAGATGCCAGGATGAGAAGCTGTTCTGCTTCTCGTCCTGGCATTATCTATCATTTCCAAAGAAGGGTGTATAAGATCTGCAAGTTGGAATTAACCAAAGTATCTCTTAAGAAGTCCCTCAAATGCCTTTCCATGTCTAGCCTCATCTCTAGCCATCTCATGAACTGTATCATGAATTGCATCAAGATTTGCAGCTTTTGCTCTCTTTGCGAGGTCGAATTTACCTTCTGTAGCACCATGCTCAGCTTCTACTCTCATCTCAAGATTCTTCTTTGTGCTGTCTGTAACAACTTCACCGAGGAGTTCTGCAAACTTGGCAGCATGTTCAGCCTCTTCATAAGCTGCTTTCTCCCAGTACAGACCGATTTCAGGATAACCTTCTCTGTGAGCAACTCTTGCCATTGCAAGATACATACCTACTTCAGAGCATTCTCCCTCGAAGTTAGCTCTTAAATCAGCAAGAATATCTTCGCTGACACCTTTAGCAACACCTACTACATGCTCAGCAGCCCATGTCTTTTCACCGGATACTTCTTTAAACTTGTCAGCACCTACATGACAGACTGGACATTCAGCCGGTGCAGCATCTCCCTCATAAACATAACCACATACTGTACATACAAATTTTTTCATAATCGTAATCTCCTTTTCTTTTAAATAAAATATTATAAGTTAAGACTTTCTAATGCAGTCACTGCATTCTCCATAAAATAAAGTAGAACTGGAAGTGATCATTCCGTCAAAACAGTCATTCGCAAGACGGTTCATCTCTTCAATACTTTTCATATCCAGCTCAAGATCCAGTAACCGTCCACATTTCGTACATAAGAAATGATTGTGCGGCTGTACGGTTCCATCAAATCTGTCTCCTCCGTCAGGTGTTGATATCTTGATCGCCTCACCGATGTCTGTAAGCAGATTCAGGTTTCGATATACAGTGCCAAGACTGATATTGGGAAATTCCTTTTTTACATGCATATATACGGTATCGGCTGTTGGATGTTCCTTTGTGGATGCAAGATAGTGCTTGATCGCTTCACGTTGGCGGCTGTATTTTAATGCTGCCACAAGAATCCCCCTTTCTAATGATGAAGAAATGGATCAGTAACTTCATCAACTTTAAATTAATAACAGTAATGATTACTGTGATTAGAATATAACTCATTTTTTTAAAATTGTCAACTATATTTCTGAAAAAACTCAAAAATATTTTCAAATCGTAAAAGCTTCCTTAGTATAGGCTGATAGAAGGGGTCAGATCCTCTTTTTAAATGTTACAAAAATATTAAAAAATAAAGTTGAAAATAGACGAAAAAGAGGGAATAATGACAGATTAAAAGGGATGAAAATAATGAAAAAAGCATAAACTATGTTGACATTACAGCAAGATATTGATACAATCCGATTGTAACATAATTAACAAATATGTAACATTTAGAACTTCCTACAAAAGATAAAAAGAGAAAGTAAGGAGGTTTTATATGAAAAAATTGTATATGGGACAAAAGATGATCGTATCTGCACTGGCAGGTATGATATTGATTCCGGGGAGTGTAGTCAGGATACAGGCAGCAGAAAATGAAGAACAGCAGTCTGTTGTACCGACTGCAGGAATCGAATCGGCACTGGAAGAGTGTTACAGGACAAAAGTAAAAGAAAATCTTCAGCTCTATCTTGTGCCAACAGACGAGGGTGAGTATTTGAATATAGCGTTTTCTGACACGGATGATTTTACTTATGTCAGAAGCGAACCGGATGAGAACAGTGACTGGACAGGAAAATTATATAAAGATTCAACTGTCGAAGTCCTGGAATATCTGGATGGCTGGACAAAGATCCGGTCAGGTGAGACAGAAGGATATGTTCCCACAGAAAAGCTGTTTACAGGAGAAGATGCCCGTATTCATTCAGGGGAGTACGAAGAGAATACGGCAACTGTGACGGCAGACAGACTGAATGTAAGAGCCGGAACCGGAACAGATACAGAGGTGCTGACTCAGGTTAGTGAGGGAGAGACTTATGAAATCCGGGGTGAACAGGCAGATGGCTGGTATCCGGTGAAAGTCGGAGAGATCAATGGCTGGGTGTATGGAGCCTATGTCACGACGGAAACTTCCTATTCTTATGGGGAGACGAAAGAACAGGAAGAAGCACGTATTGCGGCTGAAGAAGAGCAAAAAATCCAGGAGGCAGCGGCAGCCGCACTGGTTTCAAAAGGACAGTCAGTAGTGGACTATGCATATCAGTTCCTTGGCAATCCGTATGTCTGGGGAGGTACAAGTCTTACGAATGGGGCGGACTGTTCCGGGTTTGTCCAGTCAGTTTACGCACATTTTGGAATCAGCCTCCCAAGGACATCCTATGAACAGAGAACAGCGGGGGATGAGATCAGCTATGCAGAGGCACAGCCGGGAGATCTGATCCTTTATGAAGGTCATGTTGGTATTTATATGGGAGATGGAAAGATCATAAATGCCATGAATGAAGCACAGGGTATTGGAGTTTGCAGTGCGACATATACGAATATTGTGGCAGTTCGAAGAGTACTGTAGAAGTTGAGTGATAATTCAAATGTCAAGAGCTGGCATGACCTGAAATTTAAATAAGCAAAATGCACAAAAATGTAGAGTTTTGTAAAAAGTGGTCGAATAAATCGAAAATGGAGTTTTCAACTTATCCACATTAAAATCTTAGAAAAAGGTGGAAAAATATAACGTTTTTAAAAAGTTATCCACATTATCCACACGAAATCCACACTTTTTGGTGGATTACTTTTAAATAAAAAGAGAACGAACGTTTTGTGTAGAAGTTATGAAAATAGAAAATTGTCGAAAAAAAGAAAGAAAAGAATTGACTTTTAAGAAGTTGTAAAATCAGTGGAGTTTAAAAAGAAAAATCTGAAAATTCAAAAAATAGTTGATAAAACCAGGTCGAAGGACTATAATGTAAAGCACGAAAAATAGAAGGAGGAATCAGCAATGGCACAGATTTCTAAAGAGACAAGAATTGGCGAGCTTCTCGTTACATTTCCGGAAGCAGCTCCGATTCTGATGGAAATTGGAATGCACTGCCTTGGATGCCCGGCATCTCAGATGGAATCTCTGGAAGAAGCAGCAATGGTTCATGGAATCGACAGTGACCTTCTTGTGGAGAAGATTAATGCAGCGATGGCAGCAGCAGGAAAATAATAAAAGAGGCGGAAACGTTTCATGAAAATTGAAAGCCCCTGACACCAGGAAGTCCTGATGTCAGGGGCTTTTTTTCGTTGTCAGTTATACGGTTAAAGTGCTGCCAGTTTCTGTACTGCATCCGCTGATACGATGATCTCGCAATGCTCTTCAAGAAAAGCAAGGATTGTAGAATCCGCTTTTTCAGGAGTGCTATATTCCGAAAGCATATTACATATCTTATTAAATTCATGGTCGGAAGAAGAACCAGGTGCAAGTGCAAGAATATAAGTGTGATTCTCTTTATCTTTATAAAGTGTATTCGCATTCTTATAGAATGGAGCTGCAAGGCGTGCAGCACGAATCACAGAATCTAAAGTGCTAAATGAGAAAAGACGAAGCGTAAGCTGCGGTTCGGAAACAGCTTCCTCCTGTTCCTCTTCGGGGGACGCGGAAGGAAGACCTGCCGCTGCTTCTTTTACTTTATTGAGCAGGTCAAGAAATTCATCTGCTCCCTGCAGCTTTTCAAGCACATCATTGTTCACTGTATCTGAATCGCCAAGCGGTGTAAATTTTGAAAACCGGGTATCCAGCTCTTCAGGGTCTTCGACTTTCGTTATAATCAAGACGATCGAATCCGCAGAGGAAGGAATCGCCTCGATCATGAGCGGAAGATCTTCCGCGTCAAAACCGAAATCAAATGATGCCTGCTGCATCATATCCCGAAATAAAGATTTTGCTTTCTCAGTACCATAAGCCAGCTCGCTGAGCTTTAAATGGCGGGCTGCCAGATCAGCATGTGTCAACGTACAACGAATTTGATTATCATTGATTTTTTCAATTTTCATATGATCACATCCCTCTCTTCTATATAAAAGATGTTGGGGTCAAAAGCCCCCAACAATGATGCCAACGGATGGTTTCG
>ERZ773139.774-NODE-774-length-40620-cov-50.294145_pt1 | contig 40620 bp, 45 predicted proteins | sample MGYA00580854_ERZ773139 | MGnify/ENA primary metagenome ERZ773139 (study PRJEB29015, sample SAMEA2737809) | human gut metagenome | biome: human gut; feature: human-associated habitat; material: faeces | place: China | collected 2012 ...
TCAACTAGGCTTCAAATAATTCTTTTTTAGTGTCTACTTTTTGTTGACAACTTCATTTTTAAAAACTTTCTTTTATTTATTTTCATTTATCCAACTTGTTAATTCATCTTTACTTTGAAATCCAACTTTTTTTGATATTAATTTTCCTTCTTTGAATAGTAATAAAGTTGGTATACTAAGTACTCCAAATGTATTTGCAATTTCACCACTTTCATCTACATCAACTTTACAAAATGAAACATAATTTATTTCATTTGATAATTCTTCTACTATTGGTGATATCATTCTGCAAGGTCCACACCATTTAGCAAAAAAGTCAACTAATACCATTTTCCCATTTATTTCATTATTAAAATTATCTTTATTTAATATTTTTACGCTCATAATTATTCTCCCACTTTACATTTTGTTATTTTATTTTTTGAATATAAATATTCAAGTGAATCTTTTTCTATAACTTTATTTTTTTCCATTATATCAATTGATTTACAATTAAATTCTGAATCTGATAATTCATCTTTTTCTTTTATTAAATCATTAATATCATTTAATGATGATATTGTACTATCAATCTCTTTAGATACAAATGGTGTTTTTTCTAAAATAAAGTTTCTAATATTTGATTCTGTAAAAAATTCGTTATTATTAAGTCCAAATATTGGTGATGATAATATAAATAATATTATAAACACTATTAAATAATATTCTACAGCTCCTAAAACTGCTCCTAAAATTTTAGATGGAATCGCAAGTATTATAGTTGCTCTTAATATTTTTTCAAATACTGAACTTATTTTTATAAGTATAATAAGAATTGTACTTAATACTGAAAAAACTAATAAAAAGGCAAATCCTTCATATACAATTATATTTAAAACTGCTAAATTTTCAAATAATCCACCAAAACTAAAAAATGGTAAATGTTCATACATTATTGATGATACAGGATTTTTAAGTATAAATGATAGTATAAGCACCAAAATCATTCCAACTGTAATTACACTTTGTTTTATTATTCCCCTTTTAAAACCTACAATCGCACCAAATAATATTATCATTATAATTATAATGTCAAGCATATCTATTCTCCTTTACTTTACATATTAATTATATTATAATTTTACCAAAAAATAAAGATTTATGATAAAATATTCTTATGAGGTGATTTTTTAATGACAATTTCTTTTAAAATAAGTAAAAATACAATGGATAAAATGTGTGAACATTATAAATATATAAAAAGAGATAAAACTCCTGCATATGCTTTATTTCAAGCAAAGGATGCAGATACTGTAATTACACTTTATGAATCTGGTAAAGTTGTTTTTCAAGGTATAAGTGCAGATATAGATGCGAATATATGGAAAGAAACTGAAATGATTCTTAATGGTAAACCAGTTACAATAGAACCTAAAAAAGAAAAAAAAGTTGATGATGATAAAACTGATTACTATTTTATTAATTCTATTGGTTCTGATGAAGTTGGTACTGGTGATTATTTTGGACCTATTATAGTTTGTGCATCTTATGTAAATAGAAAAGATATTTCTTTCCTTGAAGAACTGGGTGTTAGAGATTCAAAAAAACTTACTGATGATAAAATTTTAAAAATTGCACCAGAGATAATTAAAAGAATACCACATCAAGAAGAAATAATATCTAACGTAGAATATAATAATATGCAAGATAATGGCTATAATATGAATAAAATTAAAGCAATATATCATAACAAAGCAATTTTAGGTCTTATGAAAAAAGATAATTTCGTATATGATATGGTTGTAGTAGATCAATTTACTCCAGAAAGAAATTATTATAATTATTTAAAAAGTGAACCTAATGTATTTAGAAAGATAAAATTTACAACTAAAGCAGAAGATAAATGTTTATCTGTTGCTTGTTCTTCTATAATAAGTAGATATCTATTTTTAAAAGAAATTGAAAAAATGGGAAATAATCTTGGATCATTTATTCCAAAAGGCGCAAGTACTTTAGTTGATGATTATGGAAAGAAAATAGTTCAAAATTTTGGTAAAGAAAAACTTAGAAGTATTGCTAAGTTAAATTTCAAAAATACAGAAAAAATATTAAATGAAAACTAGGAAAAATTTTATTCCTAGTTTTATTATCTCATAAATCCAATATAAATCATGAATATTGTAAGTATAACACTTATTACTATTCCATTTACTCTAGAACTTTTTTGTTCTCTATTATCAATACCTATACCTACTCCCATAGATATTAGATATCCACCAATAAGTCCACCAATGTGAGCTGCATTTCCTATTCCAGGAGTTGTAAATCCAATAATTAAGTTTAGTATTACAACTGATACAATTTGATTTATCAAAGAGTTACCAATATATCCTCTATATTTAATTCCAAAGTATAATATTGAACCAAGAAGACCAAATATTGCTCCTGAAGCACCTGCTGCGACAGTATTTGCCGAAGATAATGCAACTGTAAACAATGATCCCATAATTGCACTAAAGAAATAAATTATTAAATATTTTACTTTTCCATAAAAATATTCAACTTGAGTTCCAACAATATATAATGAATACATATTAATTAATAAATGAAATATACCAATATGTAAAAATGCTGATGTTATAATTCTATAATACTCTCCTGCCTTTGTTAAAACTACATAATTTGCTCCAAAATTAATTAATGTTTGTGTGTCTTCTGAACCATTGCCTAATAAATACATAAGTATAAATACTATAACATTAATTAATATAAGTGCATATGTTGCGACTGGTTTTCTATTTTTCATAAACTTCTCTCTTTCTTTTCCTTCTTTTATATTTTTTTCTTCTATTTCTCTTGTAATTCTACCAACTAGTTCAAAACCTGTTTCTTCATATTTAAAATCATTTCCCATATTTTTATAACTTTTTTTAATATATTCATTTGTTAAAAAACTATCTTCATCTTTAACAACTATTCCAATATATTTATCATCAAAGTTATCTATTTCTTTTGTATAAAAATTTTTATCTAAGTAAATAGATAATACATTCATAGAAAAGTCTAATAATTTTCTTTTTAATTGTTTTGCTATATGTTTTGTTTTTAATACATCATAATCATATTGTTCTTTATTTATAATTTTTCTTGTAACTATTCTAACAATACTATATTCATTATTTTTATTTTCAAGCCATATCTCATCTTCTATTCCTTTTATTATAATAGGACTATAGTTTTCTTTTACAATAAAATAATGTATTATCTTCATCACAAGTAAATCATAATTATCCATTATTGTTAAATCCATTTTATCTCCTACTCTTCTTTGTATTCTTCTAGTATTTTATTAAATTCTTCTGGAACTTCACAAGAAAAAGTCATTACCTCTTTTGTAGTTGGATGAGTAAATGTTATCTCTTTGGCATGTAAAAGTTGTCCAAATTCTCCATGATTATTTTTTCCATATACTGGATCATTAATAACAGGATGATTTATATATTTCATATGTACTCTTATTTGATGTGTTCTACCTGTTTCAAGTTCACATTCTATTAAACTTGCATTTTTATATCTTTCAAGTACTCTAAAATGTGTAATTGCATCTTTTGAATTTGTACTTGTTACACACATTTTCTTTCTGTCTGATGGGTCTCTTCCAATAGGTGCGTCTATTTCACCAATATCATGATTTATTACTCCAGAAACAAGTGCAATATATTTTCTTTTTATCTTTTTTTCTTTTAATTCTTCTGCTAAAATTCTATGTGCTTTATCATTTTTAGCAACTATTAAAAGTCCACTAGTATCTTTATCAATTCTATGAACTATACCTGGTCTAAACTCACCATTCACATGGCTTAAATCTTTACTTAAATACATAAGGCCATTAACAAGTGTTCCACTATAATTACCTGGTGCAGGATGAACTACAACTCCACTTTTTTTATTTATAACCATTACATCATCATCTTCATAGACAATATCTATATCCATTTTTTCTGGTTTTACACTCATATCTTCTTCTTTATCAGTAATTAAAATAACATCTCCATTTGATACTTTGTAACTACTTTTTATAACTTTGTCATTTACAAGTATTAACTCTTCATCAATCAATTTTTGAATTTTTGCTCTTGAAAAACTATCATCTAATTTACTTGATAAATATTTATCTATTCTTTCATTCTTTTCTAAGTTTTCTACTTCTATCCTTATTTTTTCTTCCATCATTATCACTTCCTTCAAATACAATAAGTAAAATTGCTCCTATAACAATTGCAGCATCTGCTAAATTAAATATTGCAAAATTAAACTTAAATATTACAAAATCTAAATAATCAATTACATAACCATAGAATATTCTATCATATAAATTACCTAATATTCCACCTAATAATAAGCCATATGCAAGTATTCCAATTTTATTTACATTTTCTTTATTAATAGATCTATAAATTAAAAACAATACTATTAATGTAATAAATATTAAAAAAAGTACATTACCTGAAAAAAGAGAAAAAGCTGCTCCCTCATTATGGCAATTTGTTATATAAAAGAAACCATCTATAATTTTGTTTCTTACATTAAGTACAAAATTGTTTGTAACTAATACTTTTAAAATTCTATCTATAATTATTACTATTAAACTAATTATTCCAATTTTTTTCACTTTTTTCACCCACTATTATTATATCATGACTTTTACTTTTTTCATACCTTTATTTACTCATATCTAAGTGCATCAATTATATTTAATCTACTTGCTTTTCTTGATGGAATAATATTTCCTATTATACATATTAAAATACTTAGAATTATTCCAAAAATCATATATTTTAAATTTGCATTAACTATACTTATATCAAATTTAGATTTTGTTACACTATTTATTAAACTAGATAATATTTTTGATATAATACAAGAAAATATTCCTGTAAAAAATCCTATTAAAATTGCTTCTGTTTTAAAAATCTGCTTTATATCTTTTTTTCTAAAACCAAGTGCTCTTAAAATACCTATTTCTTTTGTTCTTTCTAAAACGTTTATACTAAAGACTATAATCATCATTATGCATGAAACTATAAGTGAAAGAAAAGAAAAACTAGATAATACATAAGTTGCAATATCTAAATAGTTAAATATAGTATCTGTATATTCTTCCATATTTGATAGTTCAAAACCCATTTTCTTCATTCTTTTTTTAACATATTCTATATTTTCTTTTTTATCTATTTCTATTTTTATTTCTGTTGGTTTTAATTCTTCATCTAACTCTGAATAAATTTCTTCTAAAGTATTATAAGTAACATATGCATAATTAGAATTATTTATTAAGTTAACTTTTCCATTTTTATATATTCCAGATATTTCTAAATTTTTAGTTAATAATGCAGGACTAGTTTTTGATGAATCTAATAGATATAATTTAATATTTTTTCCAACTAAATCATTTTGTCTTTTGTTTAAAATATTATCACTAAGATATTCACTTATAACGATTTCATTCGTCTTTGGAACATTTCCTAATTTTATATTTTTATCTTTAATATTCGAATTACTTGATAAACTAACTAAATCATATTTTTTACCATTATAAACTATATATGCAGACGTATATGATATGTCTTTTTTTATGTTAGTAACATGATCTATTTTTCTTATTTTATCTATTTCACTTTTACTATAATATTTTACATCATATAATTCATTTTTACCCTTTTCGCTTACAGTAAATAAAAGAGGATTTACATTATTTTTAAGTTCATTACTAATATATTTTTTTACACCACTTCCAATATAAAGACTTATTAATATTCCAATAACCCCTATAGAAGATGCGGTTATAAGAAGTATATTTCTTTTTAGATTCTTTATAATATTACTTAATCCTAATTTAACACACATAAAAGAGTTTAAATTTCTTTTTAAACTTTTATTTCTCTTTTTTACGTTTTTAACATTTTTTAGTATTTCATCCTTTTTTATTAATCCATCTTCTATAGTAATTACTCTACTAGAATACTTTTTAACCTTATTTGAATGTGTTACAACAATAACAAGTTTTCCATCATTTGATATTTGTTTTAGGATTTTTAATACTTTATCTGCATTTTTAGAGTCAAGAGCTCCTGTTGGTTCGTCTGCCAAGATAATATCTGGTTCATTTATAATCGCTCTAGCAAGTGCGACTCTTTGTTTTTGCCCTCCTGATAATTCTGTTACCTTTTTATTTTTATATTCAAGTAATCCAACTTTTTCTAATGCTGATTCTACCATTTTAATTTTTTTTATTTGTTTTACATTTGTCATATCTAACATAATCATAACATTTTCAAATACACTTAAATAAGGTATTAAATTAAAATTTTGAAAAACAAAACCAATTTTATCTCTTCTATAATTATCTTTATCTATTTTCTTTATGTCTTTTTTATTTATTGTAACTGTTCCTATATAATCATCATCAAGTCCACCAATAATATTCATAAGTGTTGATTTACCTGATCCACTTTCTCCATAAATACAAACAAATTCACCACTTTTTAAAGTTAAGTTAATATCTTTTAATACTTCTTGTACTTCGTTTTTATTAATTTTATAATTCTTTTTTACGTTTTTCAGCTTCAATAACATAAATACCCTCCTGATATTTATATTATCCGTTTGTACCTTAAATTCCCCTAAAAATTCGTTTATTATACTCAATTGGTACTAATTTTTTTCTTCTAACTTCATTTTTGTCACAAAATAAGTGTTCATGCTTCTTAAAAAAACTAAATAGTAAGTCTTTATTTTCATCATCATTAACAACCTTTTTAAAATTATTTAAAGCATCTTCTTCTGACATTGAAATTGGATAATTTACTCTATAAAAATCTAAATATACTAAATATTTTTTAAATATTAGTAAATTTTCTTTATTTATTCCAAGTAATTCTTCAAAATCCTCTAATTTAAAATTATATTGTATTCCTTCTATAAACCAAGTTTCAAAAGTTAAATCTTTTTTTCTAAGTTCATAATTTTCTAATATATCATTCATAAAAATTCTCCTATCTAATTACCTTTAAAATTATTAATCAAATTAGATTAGAATTTTGTCGAATTATAATATATTTTATAAATTTATAAAAAAAATAACTACTATAATTAGTAATTATCTTATATTTATTTTAAAACCTTTTGCCTGGGATTCTCCTTATACTCTATTTTTGATGAAGAAATATTATATGTAATGTCTGGAGATAATATTTCATTAAATTTTCTATTATGAGAAATGCTTATTATTGTACCTTTAAAGCTACCTAACATATCATAAATCAAATTTAATGCCTCCATATCTAAATGATTTGTAATTTCGTCAAGTACTAATACATTTACTTCATCAATTGATAATTTTGCAAGATTAACTCTTGTTCTTTCTCCTGGACTAAGCTTGCTATACTTTTTATTTCTATCTTCATAAGAAATATTAAACTTATCTAATACAGTAAATAATAAACCATTATTAACTTCGTCCATTTCTTCTGTTAAATATTCGTATATAGTTTTATTATTATCTTCAATTAAAGTATCTTGTGATATATAACCAAATTTTACTTCATTTCCTTTTATTATATTGCCACTTACTTTATCTATTCTTGATAAAAGTGTCTTTATAAATGTTGATTTACCTGTACCATTTTTTCCATCAATTCTAACTCTCATTCCAAATTGAATATTTAAATTTATTTTATTTGTTTTAAAATTTTCATAACCACAAACAAGATCATTAATAACAATATCTTTATTACCTTTTTCATTTGTAAAATTAACATCAAAGCTTACCTTTTCTTTTTTCTTAAAATCAATATTTTCTTCTTTTTCAAGTTCTCTTTTTAATTTAGAAATATTTCCAGATGTTTTTTTAGTTTGTTCTTTAGCAAAATTAGCAGCTATTTTATCATTATCTTTTTTCTTTTTATTTACGCCTTTATTTGACCATTTTTCTGCTTCTTTTATTCTTGATTTTAATTCTTCTTTTTTCTCGTTTATACTATTATACTTATCCAAGTTTCTTTTATATTCTTTTTTCTTATAATCTAAGTATTCATAATATGGCATTTTATATTCAGTTAATTTTCCTTGATTAAGCTCAAATATTTTATTTGATATGTTATTTAAAAATTCTTCATCATGTGATACTATTATCATTTTTTTATTTAATTTTACTAAATAATTTTCTAAATAAGTAATACCATCTATATCTAAATTATTAGTTGGTTCATCTAAAAGCATTATATCTGGATTACTAAGTAAAAGTATAGTAAGTAATACTTTTATTTTTTCTCCACCAGATAGTTCTTTTACTTTTTTATTTAAGTCTTTATTTAATCCTAGACCATTTAATAACATATTAATATTATTTTCAAAGTTATATCCATCAAGCTTTAGGTACAAATCTAAAACATTACCATATTCTTCCATATTACTATCGTTTAAATTTTTTTCTAATTTATGAAGTTTTTCTTCAAGTAATAAAAAATTTGTTTTCTTTTTTATATAATCTATTATAGTTAAATCATAATCTTCTATATCAATTTCTTGCATTAACATACCTATACTTTCATCATTATAATTTATATTACCTGAATCATAATTTATATCACCATTTAATATTTTTAATAATGTACTTTTACCTGCGCCATTATTTCCTATTAAACATACTTTATCATTATCTTCTAAAACAAAACTAATATTATCTAGTATTTTATTTGAATTAAATGACTTACTTAAATTTTTTACTATCATAAGCACCACACTCTTTTTACCATTTTATCACTTTGTTAAGAAAAAAAGAATACTTATTGTTAGTATTCTAATTATTATTTATTATATCTAATTATTATTTATTATATCTAAAAATGCATCTATATTTGTTTTTCTAATATTACCATCATTATTTATTAAATCCAATATTTCATCTTTTGTTAAGTATTTTACATACTCTACTTCATCTTCTTGATAAGTTAATGAATTTATATCAATATCTTTCTTTATATAAAATACATCTTTAAATGCATCATCATATTTATATGTTTTAAATAGTTTTACTTCATCTTCATTGATATCTATACCTAATTCTTCTTTTATTTCTTCTGTAATAGCTTCTTTACTTGTTTGACCAGATTTTACATGACCACCTGTTGTAGCCCATACATTTTTCTTTCTTTTTGATGTCATTTGAAACAAAAATTCACCCTTGGAATTTTCTATAAATACAAGTACAACAATAGAATATCTTCCTTTAGGTACAATTAATTTTGTTCCTTTTTCTCTAAATAATTTTTCTCCTGTTAAATTTTTATTTTCATCATACAAATCTGTATATTCTCCATATTTACCATTTTCTAACATAATTTTTTCTACCTCCTTAATATGTTCTTTTAAATCTACTCCGATTGATTTATAATTTGTATCTATTAATTTAATTTTATGGCCTTTCTCCATAACTCTTAACATTTCTATTCCATGTTCTAATTTTTCCAAATCGCTTTTTTCACTATTCTTAAAATTTTGTAAAAACTCCTTCGTATAACCATATAATCCCATTACTCTGTATGTTTTTCCATACTCAAATTCATAAGGAATAGGCGAACGAGAAAAATACATTGCAAAATTATCATTATCTGTCACTACTTTTACAACATTTCTATCATAAAATTCTTCTTCATTAGTAATTTTACTTTTTAATCCAACATATTCTAAACTTTCATCATTTAACATTACATCTATTATAGATTCTATAGCACCTGGATCAATTAAAGGTTCATCACCTTGTATATTTATATAAATATCTCCATCTAAATTATCTGATTCTATCGCTATTTTTTGCGCTGCGGTTGTTTCATTTGTTTCGTTACATATACATGTTATATTATATTTATTACAACATTCTTCTATTTCTTTATCAGATGTTGCAACAAAAATTTCATCTAACTTTTTTACTTTACTTGCACTTTTATATACCCAATAAATCATTGGTTTACCAAGTATTAACGCAAGTGCCTTACCAGGAAATCTTGTACTATTCATTCTTGATGGAATCATTCCAATAACTTTCTTTTTCATTTATTTATTATCCTTTCTTTTTCCAAAATTTTTTCTACTTCTCTATTTTGAATAGTGTTATCAGTAACATGCATTATTATGTCATAATAATATTCTGTAACATATGCTTTAAACGTATCTCTAATAATTTGTTTTAATTTCATTGTTTCTTTTGATTGTGGTAATCCGGTCATAGGTTTAACTCTAAAATCTGGATATTTTAAATTTAATTTTAGTACCCTGATTATATAATCAAGAGAGTTGTAATCATCCATTTCAAGAGATTTTATCATCGCACTATATTTTTTATCTAATTTTTCCGTTTTTATATCATCAGTACTATAAATATCATAAATAAATTTCTTAATATTCTCTTTTTTTATACTTATATTTTCACTGGATAAAATAGAAACATCACTAGATATTTTAGAAATATCTTTTTCTATTTCATCAAATTTATTTCTTGCTGGAGTCCACAATATACAATAATATGGTTCATTTATCATCTCGACTATTTCGTTAAATTTATTTTTTATAATTTCTAATTCTTCTTTAGTAAATAAATTTTCATAAAACCAAGATAAATCATAACTTCTTCTATAAATTGATGTATTAAATAATCTAACTGGAACATTCTTTTTATTATGAAATAATGCAAGTGCAGTTCTATGTGCGCCATCATGTATAGAATAGTTTAAATCTGTTTCTATTTTCGACTCATTATCATAAGAATTTTCTACAGATTTTATCAAAGAAATAAACCTATCATTCCAATCTTTGCCTGTTCTAAGCATTTGCATTTTTTTATATAAATCAAATCCAAAATCATTAAGTCCATAATAATTTTCTATTGCTAAGTACTTTACAACAATATCAACAGCATTAAAATTCATTCCTTTAAATTGTGCCAAGAAAAGATCATTTGTTGGAAAATCAATATCTTTATATATAACATCATCAAAAATAGGATAATCTGTTTGTTTTCCGTGTTCTTCTATATACTTATCTAAATACATTATTATTCCCCCTCTTCTAATATATTTTCGATTATTTTTTCGTTATATCTAACTGTATGTTCTAACGGTATTTTCTTGATATATTTTTCTATTTTTTGATAACCAATTTTCTTATTTTTTAAGTATTCGGCATATGTTCTATGAGTTTTTTCAAAAGCACTTATAGAATATGAGAAATCTGGTTTCCAATCAAATATTTTTTTAAAGTTTAAAACTTCATTTTCCATTAATTCATAAATATATTTCATCTTATACTTTTTATCACTATAAGTATTTAAATAATACGTTATTAATTCCGTTTTAAGATTTCCAGGATCTCTTCCCATTCCTAAAACTGCAGAATCTATTATTACATTTTTATATCTTGTATTTTTCTGCATAAGTATTTGTGCTGCCCCAAACGCAGAAGATAAATTATCATGAAGGTGTAAACCTACATTTATATCATTTCTTAATAAATTATTTATAAGATTTAATTTATTATTGAAATCATTATTTAAAAGTAAGCCAAATGTATCTACAATAGAAAAATAATCAATATCTATTTCATTTACTTTTTTTATTAATTCAATTATTTCTAAATTATTATATCCAGAAAAATTAATTGGATTTAGTGAACATATATAACCCTTTTTCTTAACCAATTTACAATATTTTATTGCTTTATTTAAATATTCTTTATGAAATGATACCCTAATCATTTTTACATAACCATCACAATTTTCTAGTTTGTTTATATCATATTTATCTACTTGAACAAGTAGCGATATAATTGAATTTTTTAAATCAATTTTACTTAGTAAATTATTTGCTTCATATACATAATTAAATCTAGTCTTATTCTTATCATATATACAATCTTCTAAAAAACCTATTTCAATTATATCTATATTACTATTTGAAAGATTTTGAATTATTTTTTTTATAGTTGAATAACCAAATTCACAATTATTTAAGTGTCCACCATCTCTAAGTGTACAATCTAAAATTTTAACTTTATCATAGTTTGCTTTTAAATCTAAGTTATTAAAACTCGTTAAAAACTTTGCTACACCAGAATCATTATTACTGCTAGTCCAAAAATTAATGTTATCTAATCCATTAGAATTTTTCATTTTTATTCCAATATTAGATTTTTTTAATGTTTCATAATCTGTTTTGTCATTTCCAAACGAAATTATATTATATTCATCATAAAAGAATTTATTTATAATATTAATTACATTTGATTTTTCCGATCCTTTAGGATATATTTTATAGCAATTTAAAAAACTTTTATAAATAATTACAAGATTATATTTTTTACAGATTTTTTTAACATAATCAATATTATCTGTAAATATGGTTATTGAAAAGCAATCATTTAAGTTAATTTTATTGATATCAGAATATATTGTTTCAATAAAATCATATTTATCAATTCTATTTCTATAAGAAGTATTTAAACATTCAATTATAAATAAATCATTATTTTTTACCACTTCATCAATTATTTTTTTCACTTCTATTTTATTTAACGGATTACAAAAAAATATATGTTCGTCTGAAAAAATATAATTGCCATTAAAGCAAGAAATAAAATTCGGCTTTATTATTTTTTTATACTTTAAAACTTCATTATAACTATGAGAAGTATTTATTAATACTTTAGAGCCTTTATTTTTACATTCTTCTATAACTTTAATAGTATAATCGTCAATTTTCAAATCATCGTTGAGTAAAGTTTTATACAAATTTACAGAAATTAAATTTTTTTTCATTTTTTTACCCCACAAATTTACCTATATTATATATATTCACATTTAATCAGAAGTATTACATCAATTTGTTATTAGCTTTCAGTTAATTGAACGCAGTATACTACTTGTTAACTTGAAAGTCAATAAAAAACACAAATATAAATTCATATTATACTTATGTTTTCATTTCGTATTTATTTTACAAATTTTACACTTCCATTATTCCCATTTACTTCTATTTGTTCTTCATCTTTTAATTTTTCAATAGCATCATAACCTAATCCTGTTACGCATGGAATTCCAAGTTCTCTTGAAATAATTGCAGTATGAGATAAAAATCCACCTTCAGCAGTTATTATTCCAGAGCTTCTAAGAATAATAGGAACCCAATCTGGATCTGTATAATCAGTTAGTAATATACTTCCATCCTCAAAAATATGCTCTTCTTCTGGTTCTTCTAAATAAATAGGCTTACCTATTACAGTTCCTGAAGATGCCGCAACTCCAATAAAAGAATCTTCTGTTGTATTTTCTTCTTTATACTCTATTTTTTTCGTAACTGGTCTATATTGTAACCATACTAACTTATCATCTAAAATGCACCATTCCAGATCCACAGAAGAATTTAGTTTTTGTTGTAATTCTAGACAACTTTCTCCTACATTCTTACCATCTACATTTAAATTATTATTGTCACTATTAGGCCATTTTTCAGAAGTAGGTTTTACATGTCCACTTACTAATTTTTCTCCATTACCATTAACCCATTCTAAATATCCAGAATTAATATTATTTCCAATCCATACCCCAGAAAGAATAGGCTCTTTAAATTTTTGAACTACAACTGACATATATGGATTATCAGTATTAAAATGTTCTACATATGAATTAACTCTTTCATTGTTAATTGAATCTCTTACGCATTCAACATTCTCATATATTTCATTCTTTGGTACATTTAATTTTGATATAAATAATCCTGCGAATGAATTATTTTCATTATCCTCTACTGTTGCAGAGCTCCTAACTGCATAATTTTGATTTTTTAATTTTTCCATTTCATCTTTATATAATCCTTCTTTTAGTGATGTTACACTTATCAAATATGTTTCTGGGACATTTAAACCATATGTGTTTAATATAGAAAGTCCAAGCCCTTTACCACCTATTATATTTGCAAGATTTTTGTTTTCATTAACTAATATAAACCTAGATAATATATTAATATCTATTAAAGGAACATTATCTAAAATTACAAGCATAAGTAAACTTTTTCCAAATACTTTTTCTAAATGTAGATAGTTTTTTCTTACTATTTCTTCAAAAGATTGTCTTGCACTTCTATAATCTTTTATTAAATCTCTTTCATGAAATACATGTTCTTCATCTTGATAATATTTCATTAACAAATATATCTTAGTTATCTCATCTTTTAAATCAATATTGTTTTCATTTTGGGTATTAAAATTAGTTAAACTTGATGGTTTATAATTGTCTATTTTTTTAAGTTCATCTAAATAATTATCACCATATTTTCTCTTAAATTCATCTAAAATTTTTTCTGTAATTATCGAGCCTTCTGTTATTACTTCAATCATTCCATAATAGGCATATGCATGTCTATATTTATACCATTTTTCTATTTTATCATCACATGAATCTGCATCATTTTTTAATTTTATACATTCATCCTTTAGCTTTAATATTAAATCATTATAATCTTCCGCTGTAAATGTATCTACATTAATGTAATCAATTATTTTAGAAATTTCATCTGACAAATCTGGATTAAGAGCTATATCATACTTTAACATTGTAAGCCATTCATTATCAGTTACAAATTCTTCTAACTTTTGAAGTTCTTTTTTAAATTCATCTATATTCTTATATTTTTCTATATTTATAAAACGCATATTTTTTCACCATCTTTTATTTCATTATAACAAAAAAAAGCCCACAATGGACTATTTTTTCATTATTCTAAGTGTATTTAATATTGAGATAATTGTAACACCAACATCCGCAAATACCGCTTGCCACATGTTTGCAATTCCGATAACACTAAGAACTAATATTAGAATTTTTACACCTATTGAAAATACTAAATTTTCTTTTATAATTCTTTTTACTTTATTTGAAATACTTATTGCTTTATTAATCTTACTTATATCATCATCCATAATAACAATATCACTTGCTTCAATCGCTGATGATGAACCAATAGATCCCATAGATATTCCAATATCTGCTCTTTTAAGAGATGGAGCATCATTTATTCCATCACCTATAAAGGCAACTACATCTTTATCATTTAGTAATTCTTCTAATTTTTCATATTTTTCTGTTGGTAAAAGTTCATAGTAAACTTTATCTATATTTAATTTTTCTGATATAGAAAGAGCATTTTCTTTTGAATCACCTGTAAACATATATGTTTCAATACTTTTTTTAGATAATTCATTTAAAGTGTTTTCTACTCCTTCTTTTATTCCATCATTAATAGTAAGTGATGAAACTATTTTATCATCAATAGATAGATATATATTTAAAGAACCATCATCTTTTATATCAAACATTTTATTGTTACCAATTTTTATTTTTTTATCATCGTATGTATAACTTACTCCAAGGCCCTCTATTTCCTTATGATTTTTTACTTTTTCATTTACATCTATATTTACATAATTCATTATTGATTTAGCAATTGGATGGTTTGATAAATTTTCACCTAAAGCATAAAGTTTTAAAATATAATCTTCACTATAACTACTATCTAGTAAGTTAAAACTTGTAACTTTAAATGCTCCACTTGTTAATGTACCTGTTTTATCAAATACTATTTTATTAACTCTTGAAAGTAAATCAAGATAGTTACTACCTTTAACTAATATTCCATTTTTGCTTGATACACCAATACCAGTAAAATATGAAAGTGGTACTGAAATTGCAATTGCACATGGACAAGATATAACTAAAAATACTAGTGCTCTATAAATTGATTCATATGTTGTAAGATCTGTGAAAAGTATAAAGCATATAAATGTAATTACACTTATTATAAGTACTATTGGAGTATAATACTTAGCCATTTTTGCGACAAATGTTTCTGTCTTTGATTTTTTATCAGTCGCATCTTCTATAAGTGATAATATTTTTGAAACAGTACTATCATTAAATAATTTAGTTGCTTTTATCTTTATCACTTTTTCTTCATTTATTGATCCAGATAATACTTCATCATTTTCTTTTTTATTAACTAGATCACTTTCACCAGTTAAGGAAAATAAATTTAACTTAGTTTCACCTTCAATAACTATTCCATCAACTGGAATTTTTTCACCTTTTTTTATTATCAATATATCATTAATTTTTACGTCTTCTACATTTATTACTTTTGTTTTATCACCAACAACTTTATTTGCAAAGTCTTGTTTTATATTCATTAAATCTTTAATTGAATTTCTTGAATTATTAACGGCTTTTTCTTCTAATATTTTACCTATTTCATAAAGAGTTATAACCATTAATCCTTCCATTTGTTTATCTACAAAGTAAGCACCAATTGCGGATATTGTAATAAGTGCATTTTCATTAATTGTATGTGACTTTATAAGCATTTTAGCTGCTACTTTAAATGTTCTATAAAGTAAAATAACATATGACGCTATAATAAGTATTTTATTAATTATCTCATTATTAAAATTAACATATAATCCAAGTAAAGCAATTATAACGCCAATAATTAATCTTATTAAATTATAATTCTTTTTAGTTTCTTTTGCTTCTTCATCTATTTTAGTAACTACTACTTCTGGTTCTATTTTAGTAACAATATTACTAATATCTTCTATTTTTATATCATCATTAGACATAAAAGATAATGTTAGTGATGAAAAGTTTACAACTACATCACTTAAATTGCTTTCTTTTTTTAATCTTTCCTCTATTTTATTCGCACAATTTGCGCAGTCTAGATTATTTAATCTATATTTATATTTCTTCAATATGTTCAAGACCTTTCTCTAATATTTTTTCAACATGATCATCATCAAGTGAATAGTAAACTACTTTACCTTCTTTTCTTGATTTTATAAGATTAGAATCTTTTAATAATTTTAATTGATGAGATATTGCTGATTGTGTACTCTTTGTAATATATGCAATATCATAAACACATAACTCACTTTCTTTTAATGCACAAAATATCTTCATCCTAGTAGTATCTCCAAAAAGTTTAAAAACTTCCGCAAGCTCAAACATTTTTTCATCATCAATAATATTATTTAAAACTTTATTTACTCTTTCTTTATCTATAATAATTTCTTCCATAAAATTTTCCTTTCATATGAATTTCCGTTCATATGTATTGTACTACTATATTATTCATAAGTCAATAATATATGAATATAAATTCATATATTTACATAATAAAAAAAATCCTTAGACAGGATTTAATACAAGTATTTACTAATAATAAAGTTATAAATCAAGCCATTTTATTATATCTTTTATACTAATTTTGTACAAAGTATTACTAGTAGGTTTAAAACCAATATGAGTAAACACCATTTTTGATATATTATTGTTATCATTTATATGAATTGTAATACTATCATATTTTTTTATTTCATCTAATAATGCAAATTTTTTAATTAACTTTTTTAATATTCCTCTATTCTTATAATCATTTTTTATTTGAACTTCTGAAATCCATAAATCTCCTTCAATGATACAATAATTTAAAAATCCAATAACTTTATTATTTTCTGTATATGTAATAACCTTATAATTCTTTGTTTCTTTTATCATATCTGTCCACATATCATAATTTTCTTTATTATCATGTTTATTTTTTTCTTTCAAAAAATCAGGATATGTAATAAATAAATTTTCAATCAATATATTATACATTTGTCTTAATACATTATCTTCAATATTATTATCATATAAATTTATCATATTCTTAACTAAACTCCTTGTTTTGAATTATAAGTTGTTACTACAAAATTGTCAATTATACCTAGAAATAATAAAATTTGCGCAACAAAAAAATCCCTCGAACGGGATTAATTTCATTAATGGCGGAGTGAGAGGGATTTGAACCCTCGCGGCAGTTACCCACCCTACACCCTTAGCAGGGGCGCCTCTTCAGCCTCTTGAGTATCACTCCAACGCGCAATATAATTTTACCATTTCTTACGCGATAGGTCAATATTAATTTTAAGATTTTATTTGATATTTATCATAATTATATTCATCTTTACAAACTTTTTCAAAACCAGACTTAAGTGCTAAACACTTACTTGGTTCATTATCTTCCTTTATTAAAAGACTTATTTGAGTAGTATCTTCCTTTATTCTTTCTAATAATTCTTTAAGCAAAGATAAACAATATCCTTTATTTCTATACTTTTTTAAAATAGCATAATTAATATATAAATCTTCTTTTTTACCATCTAGTTCTACCGAACCAATTATTTCATTTGTAAGTAATAATCTGATCAAATATAATGTATTGTATATTTCATCTGTTTTGAAGTATCTATATGCATCAACTACATCTGAAAACGATTCATCTTTAGGAATAATATACTTATTTATTTCACTATCCATATCAAATCTATTTATCATACTAACATGTTCTTTGTTATCATAATCAAAACTTTCTAATGTAAAATCTTGTAAATCTATCTTTTTCACATTTATCACCCCATTTAAAGCGATATATATAATATCAAAAAAGAGCATTTCTGTCAAAAAAATGCTCTATTAACTATTTTCTATTAAATAATTTATATTAAATTGTATAAGACTCATAACAAGTTCTTTAGTTTCATCATCTACATTTCTAATATTTTTTACAATATTAAATGATTTTTTTATATTAAAGAAATCATTAGTATCTTTTATACCACTTTTTTCAAATGCTTCAAATACTGTTTCAATCATTTTTCTTCTTTGCTCATCATTATGTTCATCAAGCCATAAAATAATACTTTCTCTTAAATTTGAACTTATTTTACTTAAAGATGCTTCTTTAAAAGAAGTACCATCTGTTTGCCAAGTTGAAACAGAATGTGCCATAAAATCTCTTCTTGTTGATTTTATAACTTTAAATTTATCATTTCTTAAAAGAACACCAATATAACTATAATTAGGTACAATATGAATAAGTCTATCTCTTACCCTTTTATAATTATCTGATTCAATTTCTGCTTTTCTAAGACCCGGTCCATCATTACTATAAATTTTCTTTATTTTTTTATTTATAAGTTTTTTTGCAAACATTGATGAAACAAGTGCTAAATTACCACCTTTTGAGTGTCCACCAACCATTACATTTTTATCATAAAATCTAACACGTTTATTTATATATTCTATCGCAAGTGTTTGTGCTGGGACAGGAAATTTATAAGATAGCTCAAAATCCTCTTTCCATCCACTTAATAAGTTATCAGTTCCTTCAAATGCAACATAAGTAAAATTCTTTTTAACTTTAAAACATACCGCACCAAACTGTCTATCAGAGTCTGCAATATACTTAAAGTTATACATAAGAACATCTTTATATCTAACTGTATTAACAACTTGTTTTAATAACTGATAACTAACTTTTTGAGCTATTCCTAATTTACTTATTTCAAAATAACTATATTTTTCTAAATATTTTATTCCTGCTTCTTCTAATCTTATGTATTTTCTATTTTCTGGTACTATACCCTCATAATTTAAATATATTAATGAAGAAAATACAACATTATCTATTTCATTAAACGGTTCTTCAAAAAATGTTTTATTACCATAGTCTCTTACATATGTACTAATACTTGCCAATTTAATCACCTCAAATATTATATTTACATTATATCATAACTAAATAAAAAGTTAAAAAAAAATCCAATAAAGGATTTAAATTCTTAAATGGTGACCAGTACGGGATTCGAACCCGTGAATGCCGCCGTGAAAGGGCGGTGTGTTAAGCCACTTCACCAACTGGCCATATCATAATGGTGGACCTAGATGGACTTGAACCATCGACCTCACGCTTATCAGGCGTGCACTCTAACCAGCTGAGCTATAGGTCCAAAACATTATTAAATGAACAATGCTATTTAATTTTACAATAATAATAAATAAAAAGCAAGATATTTTTTGATTTTTTTTACTTTTTTACACAAAAATAGGAAAATATCACTACTTTCCTACTTTTTTCTTAATAATCTTATACCCTGCTTTAATATATTTCTTTATCTTTAGAAGAAGGTTATTTTCTCTAACAGATAATTCTATTTTTACATTTTTACAATCTAAATTATTAATTACAGTATCATTTTTCTTATACAATATCCCATCAAAATATTCTTTATTATCATCAAGAAAATATTTTACATTTTCTATATTTTTAATAAATATGTCTTTATACCAAGATTCATATGTTTTAATTATTACATCATAACCACTTTTTTTTAGTTCATTAACTTCATAATTAATTATCTTTAAAAACATATCTTTATTAATATTTTTTTGACTAGAAGGATGATAAATAATAGTGTTATGATTATCCTCATATTCAATAATAACTGGATAATCAAAGGTCTTATTTTTTAGTAAATGAAGAAAATATTCTATTTCATCTTTTGCTTCATCTATTGTTACTGCACGAGATTCATAATATAAACCTATTTTTAATTTTTCTTTTTTTGATAGTTCATAATTTTCATAAAATTTACTATCTATATGTTTTGTTTTCTTTGTATTAAAATCTGTAAAACCTAATCTTATAATTACAAATTCAATATCACTTAAATCTTTGTAAGATGATAATAAATTATCTGATGATACTGTTAATCCTTTCTGCTTCATATATTACCTCCTTCACTATTATTAAATGAAGGATTTTTAATTTTGTAAATTACTTATGTCTAAATATATCTTACTAAACTTTGTGAACTTGAATTTACTATTTGACCGCTATAAACATATAAGTAATCAAGAGGATTTACTCTAGAACCATTTTTTGTTAAATCAAAGTGTAAATGTGGTCCTGTACTTCTACCTGTTGTACCCATTATTCCTACTTTTTCACCTTTTTGAACTCTAGTACCTATTTTTAAATTGGATCTACTTTTCAAATGTAAGTATCTACTTATATCTCCATTATCATGTCTAATAGCCACATAATTCCCTGCATCACTCGCATATGAATTAACTATTACTGTTCCATCATAACATGCATATATGTCTTGATTTCTTCCATAATACTTACTACTCCATCCAAGATCTACAGCTTTATGTGTACTTTTATATGTTTGACTTACATAGATATAGTTTACTGGAAATCTGTATTTTGTACTTGATCTATTTTCATTATCTAATTTTTTAAATGTATTTGTTCCTGCAATTCCATCTACTGCTAATCCATTTTTCTTTTGAAAATCTTTTATTGCATTTATTGTATTATTTCCAGCGATTCCATCTACTACCAAATTATAACCATGTGAATTTAACTTTCCTTGTAAATCTTTTATTACTCCTATTAATTTTTCATTTGTGTTTCTTCCATATATTCCATCTACTGTTATCCCTACAAACTTCTGAAAAGATCTATAGGCCTTTTTTGTATTTACGCCTTCAATACCATCAATCTTTCCATTATAAAATAAATAATAAGTTTGTAAATTTTGTTGTCTTTGTTTTATATTAAGCATATTCTCCTCCTTTCACTTATATAATATTTGACTTTTTTATTTTCAAATAATATTTAAGCCACGAAAAAGAAGAAAATATTTATAATTTTTTCTTAAATTATAGTCAATCTTTTTATATGGAGTACATCTTCACTATTTTTATTATAACTATATGCATCTTTTATATTATCAAATCCATTCATTGGATAATTTCTTTTTATAACAGATTCAAGCATTGATTTTAAATAATCTGGTCTCGGAATATTTTTTATATTTCCGTTTTCATCTATTAATATTTCTTTTGATTTTATTTCTAAAAATAATTCTAAGTAAAGCGCAACTAAATGTCTATAATCAAATTCTTTGCTTTCTTTACTAGAAACTAATATCGGATTATCTCCTAACTCTTCTAATAATTCTATAGGGTCAATATATTTTAAAACCTTATTATAATATAGTTCTGAACAGTAAAAGCTTTTAATAATTTCCTGCATTCCACTATCTATGTCTGGTAAACTTTCTACTAATTCTTCATTAAAATTAAGTTTATCTATAACTCTATACTTTGAATCATCTGATGATTCGTTTATAAGTATTAAATTCCCTTTTTTACAATTTTCTTTACTTCCTGTATAAATTTCTTTTGTCACTTTTATTCTTCTCCATTCATTATATTTTCTCTTTAAAGGGTCAAAAAATTCAAACATCTCTGTTTGAATTTACTACCTAAAATGGTGTCCCCTTAGGGATTCGAACCCTAGACCCACTGATTAAGAGTCAGTTGCTCTACCAACTGAGCTAAGGAGACACATAAATTTTTTGACTATTTAATTATATCACAATTTTATAAAAAATAAATACTTTTTAATAAAAAAAGAAGAATTAATTATTCTCCTCTATATAATTTGTTACATCTAATGCTGTATTAAACACTTTACACAATGAATTAAAGTCATAATCATTAGATACTTTTTTATATATTTTATTAAACATATTTATTAAGTCATCATAAAAACCATTTATATTAAATATAATCATTTCTTTATTATGAAGTTTAGTTCTTTTATGTTCTAATATATCAATAAATTCTGATAATGTTCCAAATGCACCAGGTAAAATTAATATTATATCTGCATTTTCTTCTAAAAATCTATTACTTTCTTCTAGTGTTTTTACCATATGTACTTCATCTAATTTTAAGCCTTCTAAATCACTTTTGTACATTTCATAGCAAACACCTGTTATTTTTCTATTATTTTTTAAAAATTCGTTATAACAAATTCCCATTAATCCTCTATTTGCGCATCCAAATACTAAGTCATTATCTTTACTTATACTTTCCATTAAAAATCTTGTTACTACTTTATATTCATCGCTTATTTTATCACTTGATGAACAGCTTACAAATATATTCATTTTATTACCTCACCTACTATAATAATTGTAATACTATATATAAATAAAAACAAGGAATATTCTATAAATATTCCTTTAAAAGTTCTATATTCTTATTTTGAAATTCTAAAAATTCTTTAGCAAGTTTTAATACATTTTTATCAGCACTCTTTTTATATTCATCTATTTTTTTATTCATATCTATTGTACCCATTGTAAATCCTCTTGTTAAAATATCTGCAATTTTTGAGTCACTATTATCTTTCATAATATCAAAATTAAGTTTCATTTTAGCCATAGTTTTTGCCATTATACTTGCTTCTAATACCTCACCCTTATATTTTTTTAACATTTTTTCGCTTTCTTTTTTATAATGTTCATAATCTTTTAATTCAGACTCAATTAATTTTTTTATTTTATTATCTTTATCATTTAATTTTCTAATCATTGTAGTAAGTGATGATATTCCCATTAAAGAGTCTTCGTGTATATAGTTTAATAATTCTACATTTTCATTCATTTTAATTCCTCCATTTATATTTTTATCCAAAATAATAAATTAATACTTTATTTATGAACTTTTTTACTAGAAAAAGTAACGACTAAATCAATAGTTAATATAATTATTAATATATATGTGACATAACTTGGAATAGAAAATATAAATTTATTAATTAATGGTTGGAGTACATATATGACAAGTAAAGATCCTAGTGCCCATATAAATGATACTTCAAGTGCGACATATTTTCCAATGTGAAATTTAAAATTACTATAATTCCAAAATGTAACATGAAATATTTTTTCTATTAATATTCCACCTATCCATTCTAAAACTGTTAAAATTATTGTTAAAGAAAGAACTATAATTATTACTTCTAGTACCTTATTTAAATTAAGTATATTAAATATAAATTTTGAAATAACTAATATTAGTAAAGCACCTATTCCATATATGGGAGTAAATGGTCCATAAAGCATTCCACTTCCAGGCTTTTTACCTCTTACAAACTCAATTATATTTTCATATATAAAACCAATAAAAGAATAAATAAAAAAACAATTTAAATAGTACATATTATTCACCATAAATAGTATGTATCAATTTTTTTAAAATATACTACTTGAAGTTTTTTTAATTATTATATATAATATTTTAACACGAAGGAGAAAATAGGGAAAAATGAAACCAGATAAAGTTTTTATAGGGAATATAAAAAGATGCACAAAATATATAAGTCATTCAAGATTTACAGGAAATGTGTTTATTGGTGAAGAATGTGTTAATTTAAGTTCTTTTGGTTATATTGAATCAGAAGATGAACTTTATAAAGAAAATGCAGTGCTTGTAAAAACAAAAAATGGTGGATATATAGACTTAGAAAATTTTAATTCTATTCTCGATTATCTTAAAATTTATAAAGATGATGCACAAAGAGATTATAATTTATGGAAAACTATTATGCCTACTCATTCAAGAGGTAACAATAGTTTATTTGTTGATGAAAATTCTCTAAAACCATATTTTAATAGTGAAGATAAAAAAGAAGAAATATCTATATATCAACTAAGAAGAAGGCAAAAAAGTGCAAATTAAAAAGTTACTTTCTATTACTAAGAAGGTAACTTTTTTTATTAGTTTTTTCCACCTTTTATTACTTTAAAATTATTTTTAAGTCTTAATCTTTTATAATCTACTTCAGGTTCTTCTTCATACTCTAAAGCTTCTAAATAATATGAATTAGCATTTTGATTTATAAAACAAAACTTACTTAAAAGTTCTTTTTTATCTACATATGAAGACATATCTTCTTTTACTAATTCACGGTAATAATAATCTGAAAGTGGAGAAACAGATTTTACTTGTTCTATAGGTATTATTCCATGAGAAAATATTTCAACATATTTATCTCTCTTTTCTTTACATATGAAACATTGTATTTTACCATTTCCAATATTACAAAAAACTACTACTAAATTATAAATATTATATTTTATCATATTAACACCACCAAAATTTTTGACAGGTAATATAATATCACAATTTTTAAATATTATCAAAATCTTTTACTAATTTTTTTGATTTATTACTATTTTCTTCTATTGGAAGAATTCTTTTATGTTATACTTCCATTTTATATATAAAAGTATAACAAAAGAATGTAGAAAAACAGACAAAATAATTTATCGAATTTCTACATTTTATTTTACCATTTACAAATAGTATTATATTACATAAAAAAATCTTTTTTCAATATTTCATTGAAGATTTTTGCCACTTGAGGCGCTTTTCATCAATAATAGTATATACTATTAATTATTAATTATTAAATATTCATATCATTATCCTTTATTTCAAAAAGTTTTTCATATTCTTCATTGCTAATTTTTTTAAAGAATCTTTACCAACATCAATAGCAACAACTCCACACGAACAGTTTTTATAGTCATTAGTACTTTTTAACTCTATAATATCTCCACACTTTTTTGTCATTTTTGTTCAATTCAATGTTACCATTTACATGATATATATTTTTGCAAAACAAATTCCTAGTATATAAAAAAATCAACCTATACCGATTGATTTCTTAATATTCAAATTGGTGCAGGTGAAGGGACTTGAACCCCCACTCCGTAAGGAACTAGATCCTAAGTCTAGCGCGTCTGCCAATTTCGCCACACCTGCACAATTATATAAATGGTGGACCCTGTAGGACTCGAACCTACGACCGCCCGGTTATGAGCCGGATGCTCTAACCAACTGAGCTAAGGGTCCATGACAGTATTAATCTTACCATAATTTAAATAACATTTCAATATATTTTATTAATTTTTTGACAATATTTTTTACTTTTTATCTTTTTTCATTAAATTATATTACGATAATTACAATTTATTAATACTTTTCATTTATCTTTTCTACTATTACATTTTTAAATTTATTCTTAAAATTATTAATTACACTTTCTTCTGCATATACATCTACACTTTCTATTGATACATCATTTATATTTTTTTCTAGTTCATTATATAAATAATTTGAACTTAATACATTTAAATATTCCTTCTTTAAAGTATCTATTCCAATATTAATACTTGAGTTATCAAAAGAAAAATATTCCTTATCCTTAAAATAATCTTTTAAATTTTCATCATACTTTACATATATTTTTGTTATGTAGCCATTATTAATAAAAGGAGTTAATTTTAATTTAATAGTTCTTATTGTTAATGGTTCTTTAGAAAATATTAATTTATAATGATTACCATTTCTTTCATTCTCCATAAAAACAGTTTTAGAATCATTATTTTTTCCTATAAAAATAAATAAAAAAAGAAATAATATAATAATTAAAATTATTTTAAATATAGTTTTCATACATATCACCTTTTATATTTTCTGACAAAATACTACATTTTATTCAAAATTTTGATATAATTAAGTTCATGAGGTGATAAAGTATGAAGATTGCGGTTATTGGCGCAATGGATGTTGAAGTTGAAAATTTAAAAACAACATTAAATTTAAAAAAAGAAGATAATAATGATATTTATGTGGGAATTTTTTGCAATAAAGAAATAATTCTTAGTAAAAGTGGTATTGGTAAAGTAAATTCTGCGGCGAATACACAATATATAATTGATAAATATATGCCAAACTATATTATTAATACCGGATGCGCTGGTAGTTTAACAGATAAATTAAAAGTTATGGATACAGTTATATCATCTTTTGTAACATATCATGATTTTACCCCTATTAGAATTATGAAATATTCTACTCCTGATGATGGAAATATAAAAGCTGATGAAAAATTAATTAGTATTACAGAAGATATATTAAAAAAAGAAAATGTTAATTATTATGTATCTCCTATTACTAGTGGTGACTGTTTTGTTACTGATTCCAAAGTAAGAGATGAAATATATAATAGAACAAAAGCAACTATTGTTGATATGGAAAGTGCAAGTATTGGTCATATATCAAGAAAAAATAATATTCCTTTTGTATGTATTAGAACTGTTTCTGATTTTGCTGATGGTAATGATGATTTTGAAAAAGAAGCAGGAGAAAGAAGTACAGAAATAGTAAAAAAAATTATAGAAAACCTATAATTTTTTTATTTATCATATTTATTCATTATATAAACAAATGCATCACTATCTGATTTTACAACAAATATTACTTCATTTTTATCATAATTATCAAAGTACATTATTGGTTTATTTAAATTCTTTTTAGCGTCTACTAGTTCATCAAAGTTTGATACTTCCATCACTTGTAAATCACCTAATTCTGGCATTGAATTTACATTTACAATCATTTTATCATATTCTTTTAATACCCTTTTTAATTCTAAATTATATCCACTCATTTTTGGCATTATTTTAAATATAAATGCAAAAACAAATATTACATATAATATATCTAATTTATAAACTATATCACATAAAAGTGAGAATAAAGTATACCCTTCTTTTGTTTTCTCATAGTTATTAATTGAACCATTATTATCTATTGTAGTTATAAAGTCTTTTATTTCTGTTGTTTCTTTTCCAAGAGGTACAATTACTTTTAAATCATAATTATTTTTAATGTCTTCATTTATACCTTCTTTTTCGCCATTTATATTAACATTTACAGTTATTATTAAATTACCATCCACATCTACTGGATATTGATTTTTAAAATTAGTAACAATCTTATTATAATCGCTAAAATTAATATTAAAATCATCATTTATACTAATAGTATCTTTTTTATCTTTATTATAACTATTTTTTCCAATTACTTTACTATCCTTATATAATATTTTATCTGATGAACCTTTTTCATTTATTATTGTTTCTGCAAGTATTTCATATGAATAATTATAATTTGCTATATCAGTTGATTTTAAACTATAATCAAGTTTAAATTTTATTTTATCTATCATATCAGATATAAAACTTCTTTTTTCACTAATACATTCATCTTTTATAATATCATTTTTATTTAAACAAACTAAATAAGATAACTCCCCTGTTTCATTATAAGATAATGATTTATTTACTTTATTTGTTTTATAATTTATAAATAACGCTATTGAAGAAATCATTAATACTAAAAATATTATTACTAAAAATACTATAAATTTTATCCAGTTTGATTTTTTCTTTTTTGTTTTCATATATTCACTTCCTATTTTACTAAAACTAGTTTAACATATTTTAATGATATAAAGAATATTTTTTACACTTTTTACATAAGTTTTACATATTTTTAATGTAAAGAAAAATGATGCATATGCACCATTTTAATTATTTATTTTTCTTTTGCCTTATTATATCATGGGCAATATTAATACCAAAGAATACAATAAATATTATAAATACAATGATAAAGTTATGAGTTAATAATTTAGATTCAATTGTTACTAAACTTTCTCTTAATAAATCTATTGTATATGTCATTGGAAGAATTGGATGTAGCCATCTAAATCCTTTTGTTACTGTTTCTATTGGGAATGTTCCTCCTGCTGCGGCTAATTGAAGTACAAGTAAGATAAGAGCAATAAATTTACCAATATCTTTAAAGTTTACTATTAATAATTCAATTATAGCAACAAATGTATTAGCAATTAATACTATTGAAACATAATATAATAAAACGTTAGTTATTTCAAAGTCTAATAATATTTGTAATAATATTCCAAGTATTATACCTGCGAGCGTTGCAAGTCCATGATAACATAATGTTCTTTGTAAAAGATTTGGATTATTAATTGATAACCTTTTAAATCTTTCTTCTTTATCAAAGTATAATACTATATAAAGCATTAAACATCCAACCCATAATGCGATTGATATAAAGAATGGTGAGAATGCAGTACCATAACTTGATACTTCATTAACAGCTTCTGTATCAACTTTAACAGGTTCATTACTATATTCTTTTAATCCATTTACTTTTGCTACTTCTTTTTTAGTAGTTTCAATATTTTCATTTAATTCGTCTTTAGCAGATGATACACTATTATTTAAAGTAGTTATTCCGCTATTTAAGGTATTCGCTCCATCATTTAAAGTATTAATACCATTCATTATTTGTTCAGAACTACTATATAATGTGTTTGCTCCATCAAGAAGACTATTTGCACCATTTTGTAGTTTAGTTATTTTTTCATTTACTGTACCAAGTGATGATACACTACTATTTAAAGTATTTATTCCAGCATTTATTTCTTGATTGCTTGAATTTAATTTATTACCACTAATAGTTAAATAATTTATAGCATTTGTTCCACCATAATTTGGATTATTAGCAAGCATTCCTTTTGCAATTAAGCATGCATTCTTATCATATTCTGTTATTGTACTATCTCCTGCTTCTATTCTTGCACATGTTGTACTTACAACTATACTTGCTAAATTATTAGTGTTTGAAAGTGCAGAATTTACACCTGTCACATAACTATTTAAACCAGTTGTAAATGCATCACTACCATTTTTTAAATTTGTAACACCAGTTTGCATAGTAGATAGTCCACTTGTTAACTGATTAAATTCTTTTGCTCCACTAGCAAGTGTATTTGTACCACTTTGTAAACTTTTTACGCCTTCATTAAATCTAGTATAGTTTTGTTTTAAACTTTCTGTACCACTTGTAAGTGTATTTGATCCTTCTTTTAACTGATTAGTTCCATCATTTAATTTATCAAATCCATCACTTATAGTTTCAAGTTTATCAGGTACTTCTTTAACTGTATCAGATAAAGTACCTACTATTTCTGAATTTACTTTATTATCTAGATTTTTTTCAACTACATTAACTACATTGTTAATTATTTGACTTGCTAGATAATTTGATTTTTGGTTAGGTGAATAAGTGATAGTTGCATGTTTCTTATTTGTTGTACTAGCACTTTCCATACTTTCTGTAAAATCTTCCGGAATATTTATAACAGCATAATAATCTTTATTATAAAGACCATCTTCTGCCTTTGTACTATCAACTACTGATAATTTTAATTTTTTACTATGCTTTATTTCTTTTACTAATTCTTCACCATTAGAACCTTTATCTTCATTTACTATTGCGACAGGTAAATTATCTATATTACCTTCACCATATGGATTCCAATATGCTTTTAAATAGAAAAAGCTATACATAAATGGAATTATTAATACGGCCGCAATTATGACATAATTAAAAAACTTGTGATTTTTATTTTTCATATTTAAAACCTCCCTAATTTAATAAACCATCTTTTAATATGTTTGTAACTTCTTTGGTTACTTTCTCTTCATCAATTTCTCTATCATATTCAAATAATATTGATGAATATACTTTATAAATAATAAATGCAGTTAAATGTGCATCACATTTCTTTATTGTTTTATTTTGAATTTCTTGTTTTATTTTTTCTTCTATATAGCTAACAATTTCACCATCATAAAACTTTAAAAAAGAAATACATTCTGCAGTATTATTTTTAGATATCTCTTTAATAATAGTCTTTATTAAATCGCTATTCTTTCTAAAAAGTAATGATTCATAAAGTATTTTAGATACTCTATCTATAAATGAAGTGCTGCTATTTACATCATTTTCTATTTTTTCTTTCATACTTTGAAGTTCTTCACTTGCAAAATATTTAAACATTGCTTCTTTATCACTGAAGTAAGAATAAATAGTTTTTTTAGTAACATTTGCTTCTTTTGCTATTTCATCCATAGATACTTTTTTATATCCATACTTAGTAAAAAGATCTCTTGCTGCGTTTATTACTTCCTCTTTTTTATTCATTTTATCACTTCCTATACCAATATACCAATTCAGTATACCAGTATAGTATATGACTGTATTAAAAAAATGTCAACTTTTTTTGACAAAAAATAAAAAAAATAGACTTATTTAGTCTATTAGATTATTTTCTTATAAATTGTATGAGTATATTTAATACCGTTTTCTTCATTTTTATCTAATATTATTTTACTATAATTAGATTTATCAAATTCTGGAAAATAAGTATCTGCTTCTTTGTCACTTGCATCAATTTCTGTCAAATATAATTTTGATGCATAATCTATAAATTCTTTATATATACTAGCTCCACCAATTATAAAAACTTCTTCTTTTTTATTTTTATAATCTATAAGGAATTCTCTTATACTTTTGTATATTAAAACTTTATCAATATTTTGATGTGTAATTACAATATTATTTCTTTGTGGTAAGGGTTTACCAATTGAATGAAAAGTAGTTGCGCCCATTACAACAGTTTTACCAATAGTTTTTTCTTTAAAGAACTTTAAATCATTTGGTATATTCCATATAAGTTCATTATTTTTACCAAGTTCATTATTTTTTCCAATTGCCGCTATCATAGATAATTCCATATATAAAACTCCTTCACTTTCATAAAAATACTATCATTAAATAATCAAATAATCAAGAAAAAAAGACTTATATAAGCCTTAAATTCTATATTCATAAATTTTATTCTTTATAAAATAAATATTTTTCTGGTAAAGAATAAAAATCTTCTTCATCTTTACTAAAATAATGATCTTCATTTAAAATAACTTTAATATCTAATCTATTTGACTTAATGTTCTTAATATTTTCAAGTAAATTAATAGAATAATCAAGTGATCCATACACAATTGTTACTTTTTCATTATTAAAATTATTAAGATTATTTTTTATTAAATTTATATCATAAATTAAAGGCATATTTACAAGTAACATTCTTTTTATTTTAGGATAATTTATACCAAAATATGCACCTATTAACGCACCATTTGAAAAACCTAAATAATATACTTTATAATCTTCAAATTTTGACGTATATTTTTCTATTACGGTAAATGCATTATCAAGAGGATTATTTCCATCAAATGGATTTGATGAACATATAACTGTACATTTATACTTTTTATTTAATCTTTTAGCCATTTTAATATATTTATTATTGTAACCATATATTGAACCATTTTGTCCGGATTTTATAAAAACAATTGTATTATTTCCTTCAATTATTCCATATTCAATTACCGTAATATCTTCTAAATTAGATTTAACTATTTTATCAAATTTTAATTCGTTCATAGTAAATTTTCTCTATTCTTCTATTAATTTTAACATTTTAATGCCATTACTTTTTCTACTTATTTTATCATACAAAGAATTTTCTATTTTCGATGTTTCTATTGTTTCATATTCAACATCCATATGTTTAATGCTACTTAAGCAAAGCAATGCATCATTTACTATTTTGTATAAAAATACTAATTCTTTATCATTTAACAAATCATTTTTATCAGTTATATTAGATAGATTAAACTCTTCTTTAAAGCAAACCTCTTTATAATTTTGTTCTTTATTATTTTTGACAGAATTTAAAATTATTTCTATTTCTTCTTTCTCATAATCATAAACGTATTGCATAATTACTTTAAACGCTTCTAATTCTGATATATTATATTTATTAAAAAAAACTTCAAGTTCTTCTTTGTTCATATCAAATGTTTCCATTATTCTGATTTTACCTTCATTAAAACTCCATCTACAGTTTTATAAACTCTTTTAGAATTTTTATTAATTTTATTAATTATTTCACTTTCTAAGTCTACACCTAATATTTCTGATAAACCCATTGTAAATATAACAACATCTGCAAGTTCTTCACCAACATCATCTTTTTTCTTAAGCCAAGCATCATATGCTTCTGCAAGTTCTGCATATGTTAAACAAAATTCTTTGTTTACATCTGTTGTATTAAATCCTTTATCAACTTTATTTTGATAAACATCTTTTTGTAATTTTCTAAAATCCATCATTTTTATGCACTCCTTTATTTATTATTTTCTTTAGCTTCTTCTATATATTTTTTTATTAAAAATTTAGTTAAGATAACATCTGCATCTGCTAAATCATAATCTAATAGTTCTTCAATTGCTACCCATTTATAATCTGAATGAATATTTAATTTAAAATCACCACTTATATAATCACATTCATATAATTTTAAATCTACTATATGACCTGGATATTCACATATACTATGTGTAATATAATCATTTATTTTTGTATTAATTCCAAGTACTTCTGTAAATGCTCTATCAAGAGTTTTCTTTTCATCTTCAAGACCTACTCTTCTTCCACCTGGAAATTCCCATTTACCATATAAATGATCTTCTTTTTTTCTTTGTGCAATTAAGCATTTCCCATCTTTCATAATTAATCCACATACAACATCTAATATTTTTTTCTTAGGTGATACATTAGTTATTTCAAATGGAATACCATTTTTTTTAACAACTTGTTTTAAAAATAAATTTATTGCAGAACTCATTGATAAACCAAGTTCAGTTAATACATCTGTTGCTTCTTTTTTTACATTACTATCTACTTGTATGTTAATAGCACTTGTTTTATTTTCCATTTTTTTACCTCACAATACATTATTTCTTTTTTATTAAATTTAATTTTATAACATTTTTTGTTGCTATTGAATTTAAAGAATCTGTTATTTTGTATAATTCAAGCAATTCATGTTCGATATTAATATTTGGTTTAGATAATTTAATATCTTCAAAATATTTTTTAGCATCATTTGCAAATTGTAATAAATATTTTGCCTCTCTCTTAGTTAAAAAATCTGATTTTTTATTAATCATAGACATTGAAGGTGTATAGTGACGCATAAAAAATCCATAATCTTCACTAACTTCATCATCAGCATCATCAAATACCTTTCTAATTGCAGTTTGTGCTTCTACTGTATCAACATTCTTTGCATAATTTAAAACTGTATTCATTGCAGTTAACTCAACTAAATCATACTTACTAAATAAATCCAATAATTCTTCCTTTGTCATTTTTTCACTTACATTTTCCATAAATTTCTCAACCTCCTGAATTAAATATATCACTAGAAAAATTCATTGTCAATAATTTTCTACAATTTTACTACAATATTACTACATTATATAAAAAATCTCATTTTATTGAAATTTTATACAATTTATTTTTCCCCGTCTTCATCGTAGTAATAAGCATCAGGTTCCATATCATCATCCTCTCTAGAATTATTTGGATCATGATTACCACTTTTAACTAAATCTTTTTGCCAATCTTCTAGATTAGAATTATTTATTTCTTTATTTGTATATTTAGAATAATTAGGTACTTACTTTATCACCTAAGGAAAATAATGATTTTAATCCAGTTAAAAATATTGTACCAAGTATATTATTATCTGATTTATTAAAATTATCATTACCCCTATTACTATTTTCTTCTTTATTTTTATTTATTAAGTATCTTAATCTTTCTTTATTATATTCTCCATAAGCATTATTTAATATAGTCTTTTTTTTAAAACAGAATTAATTCTATTAATTAATTCATTATCTCTTCATAACTTAACATATCAAATAATTTTAACTTCTTTAGCAAATTCTTTTACTCATAACCCTTTTTATTTTATAGTTCATTAATATCACCTTATAATCACATACAACAAAAAAATATATTCTTCTGTTTGAATATATTTTTTATCAAAAGAGAAAATTTTATAAATTTGATAATTTACATTTTATAAAATCATCCAAGTATTTAGAATCTTTAGTAACCCATTTATATTCTGAATGTTCATTACTTAATTTAATTTCTAAGTCTGATTTATCAACATTAATTATAAAATCAATTTCTAAATTATATATTAATTTCCCATTTTTACTTTTTATTTCATCATAATAGTGCGTAATTCTTGGATTAAACTCATCTGTAAATCCAATTTCTTCAAGAAGTTCTCTTTTAAGTCCTTTCTTTATTGTTTCACCATCTTTTAAATGACCACCAGGGAATTCCCAAGCTCCAGGATATAAATTATCATTTTCATTTCTTTTAACAATTAAAAATAAATCTTTATCCCTTAATATACCAGTTAGAACAATTTGTGTCTTCATCAGCATTATCCTCCATTGCATTTATTTTATCATACTTTTGATAAGATTACTATAAGCAAGAGATTAAAGAATTTATTGCTCTCTTCAGGGGGGCGAATTTTTTTCTGTTCTTTTTAGATTAAAAATTCACTTTACCTTATATTTCATTTATTTTTTACCCGTTTTTATTTAATAATAATTAAAACATATTAATAAAAATCTAAAATTTTAATACCTAATTATTATCTAAAAATTTATTATCTTTTTATATATGTTCCATCATTAAAAGGTGAATTAACTTTGATTTTATTATCAGATATATTTTTTAATGATTTTGCAAATCTATATAAGAATTCATAATTTGTATTTTTATCTTTTTCAGCACAATATCTTGAATCAACAAATGCATCATCTACTATACCCAATTCAATCATAAATTTTTCCGTCAAATTTAGATTATCATATGGTATGTTTGGACTTTTGTATTTTGTAATATCATATCCATTTTTTTCCATATCTAAAAATACTTCTGCGAAAGTATTACTGTCTAATGCATGATATAAATCAACTAACCCATGACTTAAACTTTTTAAATCGTTTAAATTTTTTCCTTGATTTAACAAAAGTGATTTTAAATAACATTCACAAGAAAAGGCTAATAATGTTTTAATTATTGAATCTTGATGATATCCAAAACTTTCAGTATTTTTATTTAAATTACCTAAATCATATACCTTTTCAAATCTTTTTTGATAATCATCTATCATCGCTAAAGCAGCATCATAATATCCCTCTGCAGTATAATAAAAACCTATACTTTGATTTTGTTCGTAGGAATAATCCTTTAATGCTTGTTCATAAAAAGAAATATATTCTAATGAACCATCTTCATGGAATTTATATTTACCTTGATTATGATTTTTTAATACAAATTCAAAACCATTACCATTTTCAGCACGAGCAATATCGGAATTTCCAGAAAGATAATCTCTAATCATTGACATTGTAAACTTTGGAAATTTTCCACTTCCTTCATTTGAAGTTCCTAATGTTCTTCTAATATTTGAATTATCAGAAGTGTTTGAATTTAATTGTTCGTCTATTTCGTCCCATACATCTTTATCATATTTCTCAACCACAGGTTCAAAATCACATAATAAATAATCCATAATATCTATTTGTTTTCCAGATTCATCTTCGAAATAATGTTTTTGTAATAAATCATCATATTTATATACAATTTCTTTTGTATTATTTATTTTAACCTTAGTGTCAATTTCTAATTTACCTTTCATAACATTTTCTAACAATTTACCAACTTTCACTCTTATCACATCCTACTATTAAAATTATACCACAAAAGTCTTCTTTAACTTTATGTTTTACATAAATTAATATAAAATCGGCTTATTTTCGGTTTATTTTACATTTTCACTATATTTATCAGTCAAAATGTAATCAACATTTCTTATTTATTTATTATCAAATCTTATTAAGAATTCTTTTTCTATCCATTTTTTTATCCAATTATTAGCAGTATCTAAATTAATTTTAAAATGATTAGCTATATCTTTTGCTTTTATTTTTCCATTATTAATAATATAATTTACAACCCATCTTTCTCTTTTATCTAATGTATCAATTATATTAATTTCTTCTTTGCTATTTTTATAAATTTCTTTATTTTGTTCGAAAGCATTAACATCATTTAAATTTATTCTTATAATTGAATTAGTGCTTTCAAATACTTTACCAATTTCTATCATTCTAACCTCCTATAAAAAATACTTCTCTAATTTCATTAATATTTAATTTTTCTATTTTACAACATACAATACCATTTGTATCATATTCATCTATTTTTATATTACCAATTGCAAATATATCGTCTGGTTTATTTTTTAATAAATATTGAGTAATCTCTTCGTTATTAAAACATATTTTAACACTATTTTTAGTTTCATTAGAAAATAATTTTTCTATATTAAATTTTCTGCCTACATCTCCATTTTCAAAATCTATTTTATAACTTTTATAGATATTCTGTTGTAATTCTAAACAACTATCTTCGTTTTCGTCATAAATAATAAACAATGGTTTTTTACTATGTAATTTAGGCTTGCTACTATATTTATTTAAATAATCATTGATAAATGATGCAACATCATTAACTGAATACGTTTTCATATCACACAAGATTACTCTAAAACTAAGATTGTTTTGCAGCCTAAGTTTTAATTTTCTTTTTATACATTTTTTATACTTTTTTCTAACAAAATTATACGGAAACCATTTTGACGTTAGTAAATTCTTCATAGAGTATATTTGGTTTTTAAATGTACCACATACGATTTTTCTAGTTTCTGCATCACTATCAGCACTTAAGATAGCAACTTTTTGAAACATATTTGGATAAAATAAATTTAAAGTTTCTTCCTCACTATGACCATCTGCTATTATTTTCTAAACAATCTTATCAATCAATTCATCATTAGAAAGTGCTGATATTATTTTTATTGAGTTTATAAATTTCTCTTTATCAAATTTAATTTTTTCTTCTTTAATACTTTCTAAATAATTATGTATAGTTTCCACATCTTCATCAGTTAATTCCTTTTTCTCGAAAATTGTAATTATTTCTTCCTGTTCAAAGTTATATATTAGAGGGAAATATTTTTTTATATAATTTTTATTTTTTGTTTTTAAAATATTTTCCAACATTTCTAAGTTAAATTCTACTGTTGATTCCTTAATTACACCATTATAGTGTATATAGAGTTCATAATTAATGTTATCATCTTCTAAGAATGACATTATCATATCCAAAATAGGTTTGGTTAAAGTTGATGTTGTAATTTTTTCATTAGCATCATAATACTTGCATTGAATAGCAGTAATCCCATCTTTAGTAAAAACATCAATATCTTCTATATACCCTTCCAACATAATATTAGTATTCGAATCGGCTTTTAATATTTCTAAAATACTTTTATTAAACTGATAATTAAATCCCTCAATTGTATATGTAGCAGTTCTATCCAAAATTTCACCTCCAATTTATAAAAATTATAAAGTAAAAAAAGTGTCATAATTTTAATGATACTTAGTTATTTAACTAAATTAGTTATACTATATTTTGACAATTTATTTAAGAATTTATAAGGATTTATTTATAATTTCTTAAATAAATATTACCTAATTATTACCTAAAGCATTTTTGACAAAGCATAAATCCTTATAAACAAACAAAAATGAGAGCTTTCGCTCTCTTCAGGGGGAAATATTATTATCAGTTCGTAACAATTTAATATCACGTTAAAGTCTTATAAAATAAGGCTTTTTCTTTTATATAAATTTATAAAAGTTTATAAAAATCACTTTATTTTTAACGTTTAGTATCTGATTTTGGTATCTAGAAATTTATTTTAATCTAATTCATATTTTTCAATTAAACTTGAAAATTTAGAATTAACCTTTTCTAATATTTCTGCCTTTTTTTGTATTAAATCATATAATTTTATATATAAATCTGAATATATAATACTTTCCGCCTTATTATCAATCTTATTCTCTTCTTCATTATAGCAGTCTAATTCTGTATCATCATTATCCATTATATAATCAACTATTTTTTTTAAATCTTCTTTACTAATATTTACAATTGGATTATAGTTTACTCCATCTAATGAATATTTAGCCTTATGAGAATCAATTTTCAAAATTTTCATATATTTGTCTCCTTTCACAATATGACTTTTTACCTGCTTCCATTGTTTCCATTACTATGTCTGTTGTATTTTTTTCAGTACCATCATCACATTTAAACTTTTTAGAAGATATCTTTCCAGTATATATTTTATATTTTCCATCTTCTATACAAGTATATAATATTTTATCAGCATTTAACATAACTCCTAGTATATGATTATGAGTAACAATAAAAGTGGTTGTTTTTCTTGAAATATTATTTATTAATGCTTTTATGTTTTCATTTAAATATATATTATCAAATGAAGATTCAGGTTCATCAATTAGAATTAAATCGTAATTTTCTCCAGACTTAATTTGGTTATATAATAAATACTCTGCTCGTTCTCCACCCGAAATTTCACTATTATTACTATTTAACGCAGTGTATTCTACATCAACAATGGCTTTATATATTTGATTTTTAGAAACACCAGCATTTGATAAAGCATTAATATAGTTGTATGGCACATTATAATACTGAAATTCATCAGAAATTCGTGGACAATTTTTAATTTTTGATTTTATTTTTTGAACAGAAGTATACGGTTTACGAATAGCTCTCACTTTAAATTTATAAAAATCATTTTTTGATATTTCCTTTTCGTCCTTTAATTTTTCAATATAATAATTAAATTTTTCTATAAATTTTTTGCAAATTGCATATTTCACTATATTAAATTCTTTGACTTGATTTAAAGCAGAGTTTTCTTCCAATTCATCTTTTATAATTTTTATAATATCATTTACATATTGATAATTTATATTATTTAACATCTTTTTCTTATATATATTAATTAATTCACTCAATAGTTTTTTTAGATTATCTTTATCAACATATTTCGATATTATTTGTCTATAATTTTCTGATGATAATAGTGTATTTATTGCATTAATATTATTTTCTAATTCCTCATCTTCTTCAATATCAAAACAAATTGCATTAAACAATGTACATTTTGAAAAAATATCCATCTTATCTTGTTTTGAAGCAAAATCTAATAATGATTCTAAATATGAATCTAGGGCAGTATTTTCGCTTTGCATATTAACTTTAAATGCTATATCAATTATATCTTTTAATTCCTTTAAATAACTATCGGAATACTCAGAATTATCCAATTCCAATTTTTTCTTAAATGCAGTTTCTTCTGCCTCTTTTATTATTGAAAATTGTTGAATATATTTAACTGAATCTACTCCAAATGATTTATATATTTTATCTAGTAAATAAGTTTTTCCTGTTGATCTTTTCCCTATTAAAACATTTAACCCCAACGATGCCGTTGTCCCAGAAGCAGTTATTTGAAACTCTTCATTATTTAAATTGTTACATAAAGAAATTTTCTTTCTATCTCTTAATGTGTTTTTTAATCCTCCAATTGTAAAATCATCACAGTTAATATACAAATGTGTACCTGGAAAACTTTTTAAACCAGGCTTTATTCTTAAATCACTAAATAAAACAGGTATCAATTTATCATTTTGTTTCATCAATGAGAACCATTTTTTTGCACTTGAAACTTCCCCTACAATTATATCAGTTTCGAATTTGTTTATAATATCAATTGGTACTATAGGATCTTTAATATAATGAGGTATCAACAAATAATTCTTATAGTTATCAAAAATTGATAAAAATTGTTCAATTGTTAGATAACTATGTTCATCAAATATATATTGCCTCATCTTGTTACTTTGTTCTTCTAATATATCGATGTCATCAACATTTCCAACAACTAACATATGTCCTTTCTCTAAGCTTACTTCTATTCCCGGTAGTACAGATATATCTAATATGTCCTTTATTAATTCATAATTATTTTTATCAAATATATTGTGATTAGTTATTGCAATACAACTAATTCTTTCAGAAGCAACATATTCTTCTAACTTCTTCATATCAAATGTAAAATCTGCATCAAAAACAGTTTTTATTGTATGTATATGTAGATCTATTGCTTTCAATTTAACACTTCCTTACTACGAAAAAACGCCAATACAAAAACTTATAATCATAAGCCTGTA
>ERZ773139.781-NODE-781-length-40386-cov-5.502095_pt1 | contig 40386 bp, 37 predicted proteins | sample MGYA00580854_ERZ773139 | MGnify/ENA primary metagenome ERZ773139 (study PRJEB29015, sample SAMEA2737809) | human gut metagenome | biome: human gut; feature: human-associated habitat; material: faeces | place: China | collected 2012 ...
GACCTTAAGGAATCTGCTTCTTCATAGGCATCTCTTAACTCTTGAAGAAAATTGTCAAATTGAAGTTCTGGATTATATTCTGGTTTCTTTTTTGGTCTTCCTGCTATTTTACAACTCCTATTTCCATGTGAATCCAATCGCCTTGAAGCTAAAACAGAGGATTCCTTGCTATCCCACGATGCTCTGATAGCTGTCCTCTGTTTCTTATTTTATTTCTTTCGCTTTCTGGAATATCCCAAATAATAGATGACACCACCTACTGCTCCACCAAGTGTATTATAGGTTAGATCTGATATTTGAAATGTTCCAAGATGGAATAATAGCTGAGTAAATTCTATCAGAAAAGAAAATACTGCTACAACTTTTGTGGCTTCCCAAACGGTTTTTCCAAATCTAATATTCTCAGATTCACCAAGTAATTCTTTTTGAAATGCCCATAACAGCAAAATAGAAAATGGGACAAATAACATGAAATTCTCTATAGATTCTGTTGTAAACTGTCCATCTTCATATAGTCCCCATCCTCCAAAAAGCTTTCCAAGCGGATCAAACCATATCTCACGATTTAAAACTGTTCGGAGTAATATCATTGCTGTATAAAAAGCTAATAAAAATGTCCGGCGAAAATTTGAAGAACTTTTAAATTCTTTCCACCATGTTGCAAACATATTTCGGATAAAATTATTCTTTTTTCACCCATGCTCCTTACCATATAAATATAAGAACATTGTTAAAAAGGCAAGGAGAACGGCAGCCCAAAAGGGCTGATAAAGTGCTGATAATACATTATATGCTATTTTATTAAATATTTCGATTATCTTACTTCCCATTGTTCTCCTTCACTATTTATTTTAAATCCCCAAATAAATTCTTCTGATATACACCATCTTCTATCAGTCTGGCAAATGATTTCACTACATAATCTTTGTCTTCTTTATAAGTTACTCCGAACCACTTATCATTCGTATCTAACACTTTTACAGAAACTCTGCCTGCCTGAAGAAGTTCGTCTATGTAGATTGGCAGTAAATATTCTGCTTTCAAAATATCTTTGTTTCCCATATTTGCAAAGAACTCTTTAAATCCATTTTCTAAAATCTGCATGAATTCCGGTGTAAGTCCCCACATATTCATGGATGCGTAGGATTCTGCATTAATTGAAGTGAGCTGTCCATCGTTGTCTACTGCTGCACCCTCTGGAGTCTTAACAATATTGGAAGTTTCATGTACTGCTGTGAGATAGCCTTCCTCATTTGTCTCGCAGATACCTCTTGTAACGGCTCCATTTTCACTTAACGTATTCTTCCTGCCATACAGAACTGATTGGCTTTTTCCGGTGTATAGTCTACAAGAAAATCGTGAAGCTTAACAAATCCTTCTTTTCCATAGTAGTCATCTGCATTGATAACTGCAAATGGCTCATGCAGAACTTCTTTGCAGGCAAGAACAGCCTGTCCTGTTCCCCAAGGTTTGGTACGCTCGGCAAGAAGCTCCACCCCTTCTGGAAGTTCATTTAATTCCTGATATGCATAAGCAATCTCTACATTAAGCTCTTTACAAATCTTTTCAATACAATCACCGATTGCTTCTTTAAATGCATTTTTAATATCCTTACGGATAATAAAAACTATTTTGTTGAATCCTGCTTCAATTAGGAAGGCTGTCGGGAAATAGATAGTCCCCTCCATCCACTTTCTTTTATCTAGCTTTCCAATAAAAATCCTATCACATAATTTTATATATATTCCAAAAGTTCTAATAATAACATATCATCAAACACTAAATATTTGTACCTCTAAAGTTTGTTGCATTTCTATTTCCTTTTGTCTTGTTATATCCATTATTGTAAGAATCATAGTATTCTATCAGATCAGCTTCTAATTTATTTAAACATAAATTACCATTATCTTTATAACCTGTTATTACTCGTTCAATTACAAAACTATGCCCAGACTTATATGCTTTTGATACCTCATCCTTTGCCTGTTTTTCAAAATGCTGCATAGCCCGTGTAAATACTTTTTTCCCTTGTCCTACATATCTTTTCTCATTGGTTAAATCTTTCAGAATATATATGCCAGCAGGATCATTCAAAATGAGCATGCTTACGAAATGCTTTTTTATAATTTTTTCTAGTAGCTGTTAGTTTTGCCATCCAATCCCCATTCCTATTAATAAAAATACTTTTATACTAAAACAGAACATTAACAAATAATTGTATTTATCGCCGTTGAAGCTGCATTATCCGCTGCACGAAAATCACTAGGTGTCTTTCCTATTGGAATAAAATATCTACCATCACCATGAAAATATAACTTATTATGTTTATGTTCTTTTCTTACAAACCCCAATTCTTTTAATTTTTTCCTATCTTGAGCTGTTATTCTATCCACCTTGCTTAATATCTCCTTCAATTCTGTTTTAAGTTTCTCGCCTGTCCCGATAATTTCATTGTCTTGTAAAAGAGCTTGCAAAACATGATACTTTCTCCACCCTATCTGATTCGGATCATCATCCATCTTTGTTTTTTCAATAAGCAACAATTTCAAAATCATATCCTTAATTTCTCCTTCAAAAAATTCCTCCTCTCTACAATTAAACATAACATTACCTTCTTGTTCTTTTTTTATATTTTTAAGAGCATATTCATAACTTTCCACTTTACTTCTTAGCTCATTAATCTCTGTTTCTTTTTCATCCAGTTCTTCTCTCATCCCTTCAACCAATTCATTATATTCTTTTTCTTTCAATTTAAGTATTTCTTCATGTAAATCGTCAAGCTCCTGATTTTTCTTCTCATCATGTCGATATCTTTCTAACAATTTTTGATACCTTATAGTTCCCCAAGTATATTTATCCTTTACTTTAACCAAGGAAAGCCTTCGACACACAGCATTAACTATTTTAAATCGAAACGCATTTGCTTTACTAAATTCATCTGGAATAACTCTTGTTCCTACTTTGTCCGAATAATAAATATGTACTGCACCATTAAAAGGGTTTATCCCATTCGTTAGCTCCTTTAATTTCGTTGTTACTTCTGTATTCTCTTCTACAACAACATGTGCTGTTCCGGCTAAATCTTTTGCCAACTCCTTTGTATTAAGAATGGTATCATTATCCATAAAACGTTTTGTCACATACACTACTGGAAGCAAATACTTGCTCTTTCCATTTATAATATTTTCTGCTAATTCTAAATTATTTTCAGTAATCAAAATCTCCCGATCAGAAATTAGTAAGTTATTATCTTCGGCACCATATCCTAACTTTAAAATTGTTTTCATAAGCCTTGGACGATTATATCTTCTCGGCACAACACTCTCCTTATCAACAGCATCATGGGCAAGACGTACCAATAACATATTATTCACATCGCATTCCTCATAAACAAAATCATTCGTCCATAATATATTATCATCATCTATATTTTCTAATCTTATTGCTAAAATCTTTTTATCATTTGATTGAATTAGAGAAAATTTTTGCTTCTCACACTTTTGTTCATATAAATCTTCCCCATTCCAATTAATATCATTAAATCCATAATGTGGACTTCCATTTATCCATTCAAATGCAAGCTCAATCAATTTTTCTTTTGTCAATTCCTTCGTCACATAAAATGCTGTAGAAAACGTAATCATATATCTTCTCCTTTGTATTCATCATATAATATTAATACTACATTACCCTTAAAACACTATTTTGTAATTCTTGAATCATTAATTTTATTTATATATAGGATACTATTCTTCGTTTACTCAGTCAATATTTTCCCGAACATATTTTTGTTGTGTCTTCATTTACATACACTACTGCTTAAGTGTGATGTAAGCCAACAGGAAACTTACTAGCAGATGAAATCCCAAATCTCTTCTCCTGTATCTTCTGTACCTGTTCCTAATGTTAAGGAAAAAAAGGCTTCTCATTTCTATATCATCCACTCACTGATATACTGCTTATCTAGCTTTACAACTTCCTCGAAGTCCACGATATTACTTATTCCGCTTACCTGCCACATCCCAGTAAGTCCTGGCTTTGTTGCAAGACGGGCTCGATGATGTAACTTGTATTTCTCCCATTCGTCTACTGTTGGTGGACAAGTTCTTACCAAAGACATATCACCTCTTTATGTCAACTCAGAAAAACTTTTAGGCATAAAATAAGCGTCTCTGATTTTTATAAAAATACACGGTAAACCATGGGTACCCTAAACAAAAAAGGCACTGATTTCTCAGCAATGTCATTTAGATAAGAATGGCTTAGTAGTTAGGACTTCTTTCACAGCAAGTAGACATTTTGTTTATTCGCTGTTTTTCTATATTCAAAAGCATTCAGCATAATAATTTTGCACAACAAACAGACAGTTGCTTCCATCTGCTTTAAAAAGAGTGTATACTAATATTTAATTAAGCTACTCTATAGAGAAAGCTTATCGCTGACTGGGGTTTGACTTTGCGTGGGTCTGTTCGCTCAGGACATAGGGGGAGAAGCTCATGTCCGATTAGATACTCTACATCGGATGGAGCTTTTTCTTCTTTTATTGATAGAAAATAACAGCAAATTCACATTGAACGGGTATAATTCAACTGATATATATTTTTGCCGTCGTTTTTCTTTTTTACAACAACATTAGTTGCTATAATCTCACAGAAATTGCCTCTTCTGCCCTCGTTCCTGATGTTAAGGAAGAAAAAGCTTCTCATCCTGCTTTTGTCGAGATCCGTCCTGTCACGTCAGAGATAGGATCCTCTACTTTCAGACCAGATGTGATCATCCATTCGGGAGATCTGACCGTGGAGATTGCGAATACTGCTTCGGAAGAACTGTTAAGAAAACTCCGGGGGATTATTCATGTTTAATGATGCAGCTGAGTTCAAAAGGATATTTCTAAAAGTAGGTTATACAGATCTCCGAAAAGGGATCCCAGGCCTTATGGCAATGATACGGGAATCTTTTGGATGTGACCCTTATGAAAAAAATGTCCTTTTCTTATTCTGCGGCCGCAGGACTGACAGGATAAAAGGGCTTATTTTTGAAGGAGATAGATTCTGTCTTGTTTATAAACGGCTTTCTACAGACAGCCGTTTTCAATGGCCACGTTCAGAAGATGAACTTAAAGAGATCACTCCCCAGCAGTTCAAATGGCTGATGGAGGGATTATCCATCGCACCAAAGAAAAAGATAACGGAACTTACTGCGCCGCCAAGATATCTTTTATGATTGTGCATTATGTAGAAAATAAATCTTTCTTTTTTGTGGATAAAAACAGCTGTCCACAAAGGGTCCTATCCATTCCCTGCCATGGAAAGCTGTACTCAGAGCTCTGTGGATAACTCTTTAAAAAACTAAAAAAATGGCTAGTTTTTTAAAGGATCTCTAGCTTTTTTCTATAGTGAAAATAACGAATGTTCCTATTTAGGCGATTCGCATTTTCTTCTTTTTTAAGGTATAATACTCCTTAGAAAGGAAGGAACACATGGCAGAGATATTTAGCAGGGACGAATTGGATCAATGTAGTAAAGAAGTTCTCATCACACTTTTTCTGAACCTGCAGGAGCAGATGATAGAAATGAACGGGAAACTAGACCGTCTGGCAGAGCAGTTTGCTGTCGCCCAGAATCACCGGTATGGCCGGAAGTCTGAAAAACTGGATGTGATAGATGTGCAGCTATGCTTTAACTTTAATGAGGCAGAAGCCCTGATCGAAAATATCTATGTCGTGGAACCAGTAGACGAAGACGTTATCCCGACTGTAGTAAAAAGAAAAAGGGAAAGAGAAAAGAAGACCTTTCCTCCCTGCCGGTAGAGACCATCTCCCATACACTATCTGAGGAAGAACTTACAGATATCTTTGGAGAAAATGGGTGGAAACAGCTTCCAGACGAGACGTATATGCGGATAAAAGTAGAGCCGGCCAAATATACAGTAGAAGAACATCATATCTGTGTCTACGCTGGAAAAACAACGGATAAGATCGTAAAGACTTTCCGGTCAAAGAGTCTTTTAAGGAACAGTATCGCTACCCCTTCCCTCGTTGCGAGTATCATGAACGCGAAATATGTAAATGGGATGCCCCTTGACAGGATCGCCACAGATCTCAGAAGAAATGATGTGAATATCTCTAAACAGGTGATGGCTAACTGGGTGATCCGTTGCAGCGAGAGATATCTAAGCCCTGTCTATTTCCGTTTACATGAGCTGCTGCTTACATATGACGTGATACAGCAGGATGAAACGCCAGTTGAAGTCACAAAAGATGGACGACCGGCAAACAGCAAGAGTTTTATGTGGGTATACCGTTCAGGGAAGTATCATACGGACCGGGTGATCATTCTTTATGAATATCAAAAGACCCGGAAAGCAGAACATCCCCAAAAGTTTCTGGAAGGATTTCATGGAGTCTGTGAATGCGATGCCTATGCGGTATATGAAAAAATGGACAGAGAGAACCCGGATATCACATTTACGTTCTGTCATGCCCATGCCCGCCGGTATTTTGCCGAAGCACTAAAAGCAATACCGAAAGAGCAGAGAGATAAAGCCAAAGGAACGGTTGCCCACGAGGCATTGGAACGGATAGCCGGGATCTATCACATGGATAATCAGCTTGCAGAACTCTCTGCCGAAGAAAGATACAGAAAACGCTAGCTTCTGGTAAGACCATTAGTAGAAGCTTTATTTTCGTGGATGAAAAAAGTACAGGATGAAAAAATGGTTCCAGAAGGAGGAAAGACGATGAAGGGAGTAAACTACTACCTGAATCACGAAAAACAGTTCTGCGAATTTTTAAACCATGGAAATGTCCCACTGGATAATAATGCGACCGAATCTGCATTACGGAATTTCTGTATGCACAAACACACATGGAGATTGATAGATACAATAAATGGAGCAAAAGCCAGTGCCTTAGTTTACAGTATAGTAGAAACAGCAAAGGCAAACGGACTAAATCCATTTCGGTATCTGAAATTCCTGCTGACAGAAATGATGGAACATGAAGAAGATACGGATTACTGTTTTATAGATGATCTGTTACCGTGGTCAGACTCAATACCAGATATATGCAAGATGAAGAATAAAAAAGAGCACTGAGAAATCAGTGCCTTTTTTGTGTAAGTGGCAGATAGCGAGTACCTTGACTAAATTTTGACCGCCTTTTGGCGGTCTTATTTTTTCTCTGGCTTTCTGCACTTTTCAGGAAGACTTGTTGACCACGGTAACAGATTTTCACAGAAGCTCAAGTCTGTATCTTCCATGTGCTGTGATATTTCTTCCAGTAAATATTCAAAATACTCATATGGTTTCAGGTTGTTTGCCTTTGCTGTTTCTGCAATACTATAAATGATGGCACTGGTCTGTGCTCCCCGTATCGTATCTATAATCAGCCAGTTTTTCCGGCCGATGCAGAAATTCTTGATTGCTCTTTCCGCCGCATTATTGTCCATCGGCATATTTCCATCTTCCAGAAATACTTTTAAATATTTTTCCTGATTGATTGAATAACTCAATCCTCTTCCTGTCTTACTCTTTTCTGAGATCCTTCCATCTGCTTTTTTCTCTTTTACCCACGCAAAATAGGCCTCCACCAGTGGTTTCACACTACTCTGTCGGCGTTTTTTTCGTTCTTCAGGTTTTAACTCCTTTAATGTATTATCTACATGGTATATCATCTGAATCTGTTCCAGTGCCTGCCATGCAATACTGCTTTTTCGACTCTTTGACGGAAGGGCTTTTACAGCTTCGTCATATCTTCGTCTTGCATGTGCCCAGCATCCGGCTATCGTCAGACCCTCTTTTTCTTCTCCCAGTTTGTGATATACCTGATAGCCATCTGTTACACAGATCCCTTTATAATCTTTTAAGAATCTTTCCGGATGGTCTGCTTTTCGCGTCTTATGGTATTCATAAAGGATCACTGCCTTTTTTTCTTTCTCTCCCGTTCGGTAGACCCACATATAACTCTTGCTCCCGGCTTCCCTTCCATCTTTTCTTACCAGAACAGGAGTCTCATCTGCATGGATAACAGGACTCTTGTAGATATACTTATGAAGATAATCATAAAATACGGCAAGATACCGGTCTGCACATTCGATTGTCCAGTTCGCCATGTTCTGACGGGGGATGGCAAGTCCATATCGCCCGAACTCTTTTTCCAGACGGGCAAATGGAACTGCGTTGATGTATTTTCCGTTGAGTACGGCCGCCTCAAGAGATGGGGATACAAGACTTCCTCTCAGCAGACAGGCTGGATGTGGGGCTTTTTTCATCGTATCTCCCTCTTTGCTGGCATAAACTCCAACATGATGTTCCTCTACTTCTACTTTTGCAGGGATAAAACGGTACCGTTTGTATATCTCATCAGGCAGCTGTTTCCAGCCCGCCTTTCCAAATAGATCCTCCAGTTCTTTCTCTGTCAGATAGTGTTCTACTTTTACCACCGGTATCCCGGAAAGGTCTTCTTCTCGTTTTCCTTTTTTCTTTACTGGACGTTTTTTACAGTGGTTTCTTTTTCCCTTTCATCCAGAGCAGCAAGAACCTCTGCTTCATTAAACAGTACCAGTTCCCCATCTACATCTGTAAATGCCAGCTGCTCTGGTACAGGCATCTGTTCCGTCTTTCTTCCAAAACGGTTCTGGTTCATTACTGCCAGCTGTTCCAACACAAGCTGGAGTTTCCCGTCAATCTCTGATAGCTGTTCCTGCTGTGTGAAAAACAACTGAATGAGTGTCTCTTTCGAAAAGGTATTCAGTTTTTCTTCTGTATATTTCATCTGCATAACAGAGGCCTTCCCTTTCTAAAACTATCTTTATTATAGCAGAAGACAGCACTTCTGGTGAACCTTTCTTATCCTTCTTTCCGTCAGTATGACTATAAGGTTTTCGTTCACAGGAGCCATACCTGCCACGAGAAACGGAATGCCTCTTTTTTTAGAAAAACATCATTTGTTTCTTTGTACAGAACAATCCTGGCTTCCAGAATACAAAGAAAAACGGAAAAGGAAGTGATCTTTTCCCTCTTGGAAAGCAGTCTGAAATTTCTACGTTATGCACAAAAGTTACAAAGTATAATCCGGTGCTTTTTTCAATCGTTTCACCTGCTTTTTGGGATGAGTCGTGAGTCCTTCCATAAGCCAGCGAAACTGCTGCTCTGTAATAGAACGAACTTCGGATTCTGTCCTTGGCCACTGAAACTGACCGGCTTCTAACCTTTTATAAAGCAGGAGATATCCATCATTTTCCCAGATCAACCCTTTGATCCGGTCTGTTCTCCTTCCACAAAAAAGATAAAGGGTATCGGCTTCGATCGCATCCCCTCCCAGATAGGAACGTATAGTATCTGCCAGACGGTCAATCCCGGAACGCAGATCTGTATATCCGGTAACGATAAAGATCTTTTTAAAACAAGCAGCATCATTTAGCACGAGAGACCACCCGTATTATCTTTTCCAGAAGGGATTCTGAAATATCTTCTTTTATGTGGATAACAGCTCCATTTATTTCAATGGAGATATCGGAAGAAATCTCTGTCCTGGGCTGTTGAGTGATCTTTTCAGGGATTTCAACTACCTGCTGGCATGAGACAGAATTGTCCTGGACGTGCTCCAGACAGGCTTTACGGATACAGCGTAAACGATAATAATAATTCGATTTGGAGATACCTTTTGTATCACACCATTGTTCAACTGTCATATCCTGAGGACGGTTCTGACAGTCTTTCACTAACTGAGCCCATTGTTGTAACCGATAGTCTACGGCAACAGCCGTGGTGATAGAACTCATAGAAAATGCCTCCTGTCCAGTCCTAAAAGTTGAGTACTGAACTTTTAAGACTTTTAATAATCTTTAGGACTATTATGACACTGAGTAGGCGGGAAATCTAGTTACTCACTATTTACCACTTACCCATGGTCACCAAATCTTCCAGAGAAATGCAGAAAGACAGCGAAAAAATAAGACCGCCGTTTGGCGGTCTAAAATTTTGTCAAGGTACGCACTATCTACCACTTACTCCTTATATATAAAAATCTGTAAACAAAAAACATATAAGAAGAGCCACGGTTTCCCGTGGCTCCAGTATATTATAAATCACTGAATAAGTCAGCCTTATATACACCTTTTTCTAACATCTGATTGAAGCTTTCCTTTACAGATACGACATCTTCTTTATAGGTCATTCCATACCAGGTGTCGTTGCTTCTCAGAACCTTTACGGACATTTTATCCTGCTCTAACCGTTCACCGATGAATGTTGGAATCAGATATTCTGCTTTCAATGGATTCTTTGCTACTTCTTTTTCAAAGAATTCCTTAAAGCCTTCTTCAAGTACATCTAAGAACTCCGGTGTTAATCCCCACATATTCATGGAAACCAGAGAATCTGTGTCGATGGTCACACCATCTGCTTCTGCACCATTCTCGGTCTTTACAATATTGCCGGTTTCTACAACCTCTGTCAGATTATTCTCTGTATCCATCTTGCAAATACCACGGGTTACTCCACCGTTATCGGATAATGTATTCTTCAGTACAAATCCAGCCATACAGGACTTGCCGCCATTCGCCAGATATTCATGAACTGCCTTAAAACCTTCTTTTCCATAGTAATCATCTGCATTGATTACTACAAATGGAGCATCAAGTACATTCTTCGCTGCAAGCACTGCCTGTCCTGTTCCCCAAGGCTTGGTACGGCCTTCTGGAAGAATACCTGGAATATCATTGATATCCTGGAAAGCATAGTCCACAGTCACACTATACTTCTCACAGATCTTTGCAATACGATCACCAATGACCTCTTTAAATTCTTCCTCGATATCCTTACGGATAATAAATACCACATGATTGAAACCAGCCTCAATCGCATCATGAATAGAATAATCCATGATGATATGATTAGAATCATCCACTGGTTCTAACTGTTTTATTCCTGTTCCAAAACGGCTGCCGATTCCGGCTGCCATGATAAGTAATGTTGTTTTCATTTCTTTCCTCTTTTCGTTTGTAGATATGTTTATTCTCTCTTATTGGAAGTTATTACTTTTGGAAATTAAATCCCTGCGGTACATCCTTGTTACTCATACTCTGGTTATTCTATACGAAACTCAGCACAACCCCAACTTTTCCCAGTATATCATAGGAGCTTTCCTCATACAAGAGAATTTACATGTTTTTGCTTTATTAAAATAATTTTACAAGTGCATCAGACCCTTGATATCCCATAATACTTACCGTTGAAACTTTAAAAGTCTTAAGAGGGCCAGACCCTTGATAATTTTTCTTCGCTTTCTATTTTGTCAATTTTCATTTTGATTTTTTCCTAAAAAAAGAACATTTATCAGAAATACCAGGAATCAACACACCTATTCTATACCGTTCTTTAATTAGTACAAAAATTAAATAAATAACAAGTATTCCCCATCTCAATATCCAAAAATTAAGTAACGGATAATATATAGCTATTGCTACAGCTACTTGTAATAGAGGAGCAACAAACATTTTTAATGGATAAATATTAGGTTCGATTTGTTTTGCATATCTAGAATGCAAAACAAATGCAACAAAATATGAAATGAGTGTAGTGTAAGCAGCAGCAACATAACCAAATTGAGGGATAAATATAAAATTAAGTAGGACATTTAAACCGGCTGCAATTAATGTATTTTTAGTTATATATACCGTCTTTTTATAATAATGCTCAATATATACATACATTGTATACATAAAAATCATATAATTTGCTAATGCTATTGGGGGAATTATGGACATCCCCTCCCAATATCTCTGATCTGCAAAGATTTTCAAAATTTCCGGACCAACAAGTATTAAGCCAATCATTGCATATGTCATCAAATGAACATAATCTATCGCAACAGTATTTATTTCACAAATCTCTCTTTTTTTTAGCCTTTCTGTAAACCACGGTACCCATATTCCATCCAAAGAAGTAGTTATTACCGTTGCAATCATGCTTAAATTATAAACAAGACTATATATTCCAGTCTCTGATGCACTTCTCAAAGAAGTAATCATAACTCGATCAGACTGTGAAAGAATTTGAAGAGCGATACTATGTAAAACTAATGGGAGTGCAATTACCAAACCATATTTTAAATACTTTATGTTAATCTCTGGTTTTATTTTTGAATATATTGAAATTAAAATAATAATTGCAAAAGCAGCATAAACGAGTGTTGTTGGCACTATGCGCCCCAAGTAAAGTCTTTCCTTCACTATAAACAAAATAGAACATATAGATAAAATAACAGATATCAATCCAGGTAAAACCATCAACGCGGCCCTATATCTATACCTGTATGACATCATAAGGTAATAACTGTAATCATTAATCAATGCATAACCAAAACTTTGGACTACACACATATAAACTAATGCCATATTAATATTTTTAGGAATAATTATAGTCGCAGATAAACATACCCCCATAACAACAAAAAAAATTAATACTGTAAAAGTAATAATTGTAGACAAAAAATGAGGGCGTTCTTTTTCGTTCATATCTACAAAAGAATTTCTAACTGCATTATACAAAGCCAGACTAATAAAAACTGATACCATCGAAACCCAAGAATTAAATGTTGTTACTGTTCCATAGTCAGTTGTCGTCAAAATTCTGCTAAAAATTGGAACTGTAACAAATCCAATGCCTTTATTGAATAATGTTGCAATAAAATATAGTATTCCTGCCTCAGCATATTCTTTTTTTTTCATTTTCCAAATCACCTCCTTAATATTCCCAAAAAACGTTTTATCCATCTTTTTATTCGAAGCCACTGGAATCTACTACGCTCTTTAATCATATCTTTTTTTACTATATATTTCCTAACTGCCTCATCAAATCCAATTTCATTGACATCTTTCACAAATGCCTCCGACATTTCACTTCTACAATGACATTCGCTGTATCTTGCTTTCATATTTGGAAATACATCATTAGGTATTTCAAACAAATTCATTTTATCCTCTAATCTTCCTACAACATCTAATCCTTTTGTAGAATTTACTAATAACACCGAAACTCCCCTATTCATTTCAATATCATTCGGCATTCTTTTTATTGTATCAATTTGCCAAAAATCTCCTAATGTAATATCACTATCTCTTGGAAATTCTTTAGCCTTACATGCTCCACAGGATTCCCTAGTATATAAACTTTTAGCATATGTTAATAAGTATGGGTCTTTCCATCTGCTTTTTACATAAGAAGTTCCATCTAAATAATCAATTTTTATTGCATAATCTTCCCATCTAGGAAATTTATATCTCATAAAAACAGATTTTATTTTCTTATTACCTGGATTAATCTCACTTAAATATTTCTCCCAAATTAATGGTGACTGTACACCATAGCACAATAAATCAACTAATAATAAATTTTTATATTCTTTTTGTAAAAATGTAGAAAGTGCACGAATCTGACATGGAATTCCAGAAACAAGAACTCTTTTTCCTTCATCAAGTTGCTTTTTTATTTCTAAAAAAGGCATCGGTTGATTAACCTCAACATACTTTGAGCCACGTATTTTATGCAAATCTTCTAATTTTTGTACACAAATAAATTTAGCATTTGCTTTTTCATCTGTTGCTACTCCCCAAACAATTCCTCCATTTTCAATCCATGTTTGTGATACTGCCGAAAATGCTCCACCAGAACTACTCTCATTTAACACATTTATGTCATATATCTGCCCATAAAATCGTTTAAATACATCACTCGTATTTCTCTTTTTATTATATATAGGACACACAGCACTGCATCTACCACAGGACACACATTTCTCTTCATCTATCAATATGACTTTTCGAAACTTTAACTCATCTTTTGACAATCCTAAACATTTTTTCGGACATGCAGAAACACAGGCTCCACATCCACAACAAATATATTTTTGCAAAATAATTGGATTATACTTCTTTTTTTCTTGCACTTAATGCCTCCTGTAAATATGTATTAGATACTTTTCTAAGCTTGTTAAGGATTGCATCACACTGATTATAATCAATCTTTTCCTGACTAATATCATCTTTATTCTCATAAATACATGAGGATAATTTTAGTTGACTTAAAAGAGAGTATAATCTCGTGTTTGTCGAATGCTTATCTCCATCTGAAAATCTCTGAAAAACTGTAAATTGTTTTTGGTATTGGATTGAAAATGCCGTGCAATGGAATGAATCTGTGCATACATATTCAGCATTTGCAATCAATTCAATAAAATCTTGTGGTGTAACAGCATATAAATTTAAATCAGCAAACTCTTCATCAGCCTCACAATAGCCTGAAAAATGTTGCAAATTTACAATCTGAATCCCTTGTTGCTCCTTTAATCTTAAAACTGCCTCTCTATGGACTCTATTTTCACCTAGAAAATAACAAAAACAATATGCTTCATTTGGTATTTTAATGGTTGACTCACTCCGTAACACATCCCAATTTTCACGTGTTAATAAAAGAGTGGGGTCCAAAACCACTGGAACACTTTTTTGAATTAATTTCTCGATAATACTCTGTCCACTAATTTCTCTTACTGATAGGTAATCAAATTTTGATAAAAAAGAACGATAAGCTTCTTGATATCTATCTTCTATTTTATCTACACCAAAACTGGGGGCATATGCTGCTCGAATCTGTCTAGTGTTACAATATTCAAGTGTATACCAATGTTTTTCAACATTTTGTGGAAGCCATGCTTGATCACTTCCACAAAATACATGAGAATATTTTTTCACATAATCTCTCATATCTTCTAAAGTTCCATAATATTTTCTTATATGAAATTTCTTGTTAAATTGATCAAAACATTTATATCGTTTCTTAACTTTCAACCAATAATTAATTCGTAATCCATAACCAGAATGCATTTTTTTAAGTATTTTATAAAATTCAACAACGTCACTTAAAATTCCAAAATTCTTAGTATGCCATTGAATAATTTCACACTTTTCTCCACTGCTTTCTAATAAAGTTTGCATTGCATATGCTTGCAACTTTGTTCCGTAATTATAAACCAAATGTCCAGTATCCAATCCAATCATGCTATTATCTCCCTAAACTTTTCTGGAGGACTTCATAAACCTCTGACCCGTTTTTTTCTATTGTAAAGTTACTTTTTGCATATTCTTCGCCATATTTTCTTATTTTTTCAGCTTCATCTTTATTATGCATTACCCACTCAATTTTATCAGCTAAATCGACTGCATTTCCCTGGCGATATAATAACCCCGTCTTCATATCATTTATAATTTCTGGCGTAGCACCCGTATTCGTTCCAATAACTAATAATCCACTTCTCATTCCTTCAACTGTTACCCAGCCGAATGTTTCTCTTTCCGCACACATCAATTCAATATCCATATTTTGACGAAGTGTATCCATTTCATTTACTTCACCATGAAAAATCACTTGTCTTTCAAGATTATCCTTTTTAATTAATTGTATCAACTCTTCATAATATTGTTTTGCATATTTTGAATTAGATGTTACACTTCCTGCAAAGTGTAGTCTAATCTTATCACCTAGCCCTCTTTTTTTCAATTCAGAAAAGGCTAATACTGCCTCTTTCTGAGACTTTGCAACTGTTATCCTTCCTGTAAGTAAAATATTAAGTACATTATCAGTTCTTTTTCTAATTTTTCCTTGGTAAGTAACTCCATCATGTGAAATAACTATTTTATCACTTGCTATACTTTTTTCAAGCTGAAAAGCTAGCGCTCTTGAAATAACAATTATCTTGTTCGACCTTGCATATATTCTCTTTATATTTGCTGGTCCCCAATATGTATTTTCATTTCCAAATTCTCTAATGTGAATAAAATGAGGAATGTTCAATATTTTTCCAATATACTCCCCCATTGATGACATTCTAGTATTAGTATATACTGCATCATACTGATTTTTAAGTAAAAGCTTCGCTATTCTACGTGCCATACATGAATTATAAAAATCTTTGTAATAAACATTCACCTTTCGCAAAAAATCCTTAAAATCTCCTTTTAATTCTGTGAATACCTTATAATATTTTGTTACATAATATTTAATATTCATTTGATTTAATGCATTAATAACCCCACCTTGCTCGCATGGAAGTAAAACATCAAACTCAATGTCAGTGTTTTCCTTCCAATATTTTAAAATCGCAAATAATGCCCTATTTGCACCACCTATAAACTCTGATTCATGTGCAACTACTAATATTTTCATAAACTCTTCCTCATATAATTTAATATCATCTATATTCATATTTCACATCTATATCACATAAATTTTCAGCAAACAATGCTATCGGAAAAAGGAGCGTGTACCCAACTAGAGACTCTGTTATCCCCATAACAAAAGAAGCGATATAGAATACTATCAGCATCTTAGCCATATAATTATTTCTATTTTTTAAGCATATATGTGATATTTTCACTATTAAGTATACAATCATCAATAATTCAATCAATCCACCCTGAATAAGTACATATAATATATAATTATGAGGATGACTAAAATAACCCCAGCCTGTACTCAAGTTGATTAATTGACGATACCCATCATTTGTCCTAAGACCATATCCTATAATTGGACTATTTATGAAAAGCTGAATTGCTCTAAACCAAACTGCCTGTCTCGAAAAAACACTTACTGTCTCTCCCAAACCTGCTAAAACTCCTGAAAACTCATTTAATAATGAAGTTGTTCCGAGTGCTACGCTTAAAACCCCTATACAAATTAAACCATTCTTAGCATTAATAAATCGAGGTATTTTCCTTCGCGTAAAAACAAACATCATTACAATAACAATTGCTATGCCAATAATTCCTGTTTTACAATCTACAAACCACTCTGTTGCTACTGATATTATAATCAGTAAATATAACCTTAGATTATATTTTTTCTTACTATATACAGCCATGATAGCATTTAAAACAATGGCAGGAAGCAAAAATCTAATCATGACATTTTTATATCCAAGAAACCAATAATTTCCAGAATAAAGAGTTGCATCATATAGTCCCTTTGGGTATAGAATAATACTAAGAAAGTTCACGTAAGTATATACTTCAAGCAAAAGTGCTAGTCCTGACAAAGCCCCTATAGATTGCTTCTTTATACTTATCTCAATTGTCACAATTAGCCCTATTGTTTGAAGAACCGGAATAAATGCTGCTAAGGGTAATTGTACATTGTCTAAGAAAGAAACTGCCACTGGGAAAACTGTTATTGCAAACACTACTGCTGCCAATTTTCTTACTTTTAAATTCCTTAGCCCAATTAATAGTACTCCACAAAAAATGCCCAAAAAAACATAATTATATATTATAGTAAAAGTGCCCAAAAACGAGAAGTAATCTGGTTTCAACAAAAAGAAAAATATAATACAATACCATATTCGTTCTGATATTGTTATTCTCCCTATTTTCATACTTACAGTTCCTCCATCATGCTAAATCAATTTTATTATATATTCGCATCAAATCATTTCTTGTTGCTTCATGAGTATATCCAGCATCGATAAATTTTTCTGCTCTACTATATCGATCTTGTTGTGTTTCAAGAATTGACTCCATTTCGGCAGCCCACTGCTTTGCATTACACTTTAACTCCATACGATGCATTAACTCTGTAACTTCTGTTTCTATAGGTACACTTGTTGATCCTAAACAGGGTAATCCGGTACACTGAGCTTCTAAAAAAACAATTCCTAATCCTTCAAATTTAGAAGGTAACAAAAATAAGTCCATTGCTGAATACCAATCCTCTACATTATCTTTTCGACCAACAAAATAACATGACTGCCTTATCCCAAGAGCCTGTGCTTTATTTTCAATTGTCCTTTTAAGTTCTCCATCACCAATCCAGACTAATAAAGCACTATTATTAATCTTTTTATACTCAGCAAAACATTCTAGCAAAAACAAGGGATTTTTTTGTGCTGCATAACGCCCCACAACACCTATTATAACATTTCCATCAGCATTTAACTTTTCTCTTATACATACTCTCTTTTGGATATTATAAGTAAATTTTTCAACATCAATAACATTTCGTATAACCTTAAAAGGTTTATTCCGAAATCTCTCTTCTCCTGTACTTTTAGCACAAGCAATTAACTCACTTGCTTCGCGTTCTATCAGAAAATCATACAAATCTGTAGACACAATAGTTTTAAGATTCAAAGTGTTTTTTGGATTGTGAGCATGAAATATTCTTCTTTTAACTCCATATCTCCGTGCCAACTTTAATGTTATATATCCAATATGTCCTGGCATATTTACATGTACAATATCATAATGTCCCCTTTTTATTACTGATTCGATAAAAGTATCCATGCTTTTTGAATATTTATTTTTATTCGGCAATTCATAAACATTTCCACCATTAGATTTCACTTTTCTTAACCATGGACAATCTGTCGTTTTAAGATGTATGAAATCAATATACCATCCATTTTCAATTAGCGCATCATAATAGTTCATAATCGCAACTGCAGTTCCATCCCCGTTTTTTAAATACGGCACTAATATTAATGCACGTTTTTGTTTTATCGATGTTCCTTTTGCCATTTTCTCATTTTCCCCATCATATCTAATAATAAATACATTCTATGTTTAATGAAAAACAACACAACTTCTCGCTGTTTTCCAATTCCTTCAGTATTCCTAGTCTTCAAAGCTTCTTTAACAATTGATTTTTCCAAATATGCTGCGTATTTTCTTTTTTTATCTGCATACGGCTCCGTATTAGTCGGATTAAAATACCCACTAATTGCCGTAGTAACAATAACATATAATAACCGATTGTCAAACCAGGGTTTCAACATTTCCTTATTATCGGATGAATCAATAAACATTTTAATCTTTTCAAAACATTTTATAACAAATTCATGATTTGCCTCATTATGTGACGCTGATATCGAATTCTCATTATAAATATAATGATAAAAAGGCTTATTAACAAAAGTTGCGCTTTCTAATTTTTCAAAAAGACGAAGATTAAATTCCAGCCCTTCCGCTCCTTGCTTAAGAATCTCATCATGGAAAATCTGATTATCCATTAAAAGCTTTCTTCTAATCAACTTAGAATATGCTACTGCAATATTTCCATTATAAACCAGAAGCTGTTGCTGAAGCCATTTACACTCCTGTCCACGGTATACCTTTCCATCTTCAAGATAAAACTTATACTCTGTAGCAGATTTTCCATAATCTTTCATGATTCCACACATTACCAACTGGACTTTCTTATCCTCTCCTGCTTCATACATAGCCTGACACATATTCGGCTCTATCCAGTCGTCTCCATCCACAAACATTACCCATTCTCCACAGGCTGCTTTACATCCATAATTTCTTGCAGAAGAAAGTCCTCCATTCTTTTTATGAAGAACCCGGATACGTGCATCTTTTTGGGCATAATCATCGCAAATTTTCCCACATTGATCCGGAGATCCATCATCAACTAAAAGAATCTCTATCTGTTTCAAAGACTGTTCCATTGTACTTTCTATACATTTCCTCAAGTATTGCTCTGGAACTTTATAAACCGGAACAATGATACTTACTAATGGTTTTTCCATTTTATCTTCCTCTCACTCGATTTAAACATTTTTTCATATTAGCATAAATTCCTGTTACAACAAGGATTTTACGAATTACTGTTTTGACTTTAATCTTTATTGTAACTGGATAATATTTTTCAAATAATTCTGCCCCTTGTAATCGGTTTGCGTCCTCCATAAAGACTCTTCTTTTTGGATTCATTGGTACAGATTCATACATTTCCTTAACACCATGAACTAATTTGTCTGGTGAAACTTCTTTACATATTGCTAAATATTTAATATCATCGATTAATTTCTGACCTTTTTTTGTATGGCATAACACCCTGGTAGTTCCTTTATCATCATCCATTTCTTTATCAAAATCATATACTGAAAAGCAATCCCAAATTGTTAAATCGCTTACTCTATACCTTTTTTTAAATGGACAATTATAACAGGAAGGTCTATCACAAATATCTGAGAAAAAAGCTCTTAACATCGGGTCCATTTGGGAACCCGCATGATAAATATTTTTTCCCTCATGGAACATACTCATAGTTGAATATTTATATCCGTAAAATTTATCACGAAAACGAATATTGTTCATATTTTTCGACTCCACTCCCTGATATTCTAAATATTTATTCCACACCAACGGAGAGGGAACACCATGACAAACTACATCGACTAAAATTAATTTCTCATAAGACTTTCCCAAAAACTTTGAAAGTCCTTCTATCTGGCACGGAGTACCACTAAAACAAACCCATCTATTTTCCTTTAAAAAATTCTTTACCTGCTTAAACGTATCTCCAAGCTTACTTTGCACATATTTACTATTTCTAAATTTTCTTAATCCTTTTACATTTTCAACATATGTATGATAAACTTGAAATTTTTCATCATAAGTCGCTCCAAAAACAATTCCTTCTTTCTCAATTACTGCTGTAGCAATTGCCGTAAATGCTCCGCCTGCTGTACTTTCCATACGAACACTTTCATCTCTATGTTGAACTAAATATGCTTTTTGCTCTGTTTTTTCCTCTAAAACAGGATTTTTAATTGAACAAACTTTTTCACAGGCTCCACAATTTACACATTGCTCTTGCACTACTTCAGGATACAAAAAACCCTCTTTGTCTGTCACCATTCGAATACACTCTTTAGGACAGATACTTGCACATGCAGTACAACCTGAACATAATTGTTTTTCTTTAATTTCTATCATCTAATTTCCTTTCCGCTTCTACAGATACAGAAATCAAATATAGAAAATTAAAGAGTATAATTAATACTTATGAGTAATTCGAACATACATTTTTTTTGCAATACTATAAATGCCAAGTTTATAACACATTAGTCTAACACAATGTTCCATTTTTACTCGTAACGTATCTGGAAAATATTTTTGAAATAGTTGCTCTCCATTTAGCTTGGAGGCATCTTCAAAAAATTCCTGCCGATGAACATTAGGAGATACTGATTCTCTCATCTCCTTAGCACCTTCAATAATATCTTCTGGTTTAGTTTGGACAAAATACATATCTGATTTTATTTCATCAAATATTTTTCTTCCTTTATCTGTATGTACCAAAACCCTTGTTGCTCCCTTATCATTATCTAATTCTTTTGAAAAACGGCCCGCATGAAAACAATCCCAAATGGTAAAGTCACTTACACGGTACCGCTTTCTGAAATGACACTTATGACAAGAAGGTCTATCACAAATATTAGAGAAAAATGCACGTAACCACGGATCAGATTCAACTCCCTGATGGTAATTTCCCTGATTTCTGTCTGTTATAACATTCATTGTTGAATATTTATATCCGTAGTGTTTATCGCGGAAAAATACTTTTTCGATATGTTCTTTCATCTTACATTCCTGATACTCCACATATTTTCGAAATATTAGAGGAGATGGCACTGCTCGACAAACAACATCTACAGTAATTAATCTTTCATAATCCTTTCGCAGATAGTTTTTTAATCCTTCTATCTGACAAGGAGTTCCGCTAAAACACACGAATTTTCCTTGTTCTAAGAAAGATTTAACCTGCTTGTGTGTACTCCCCCCCCCACAAAACTTTGAATATATTTACTATTTCTAAAACGAGATAAATCTTCTTCTCTTTCCACATAAATATGATGAGCTGTAAGGTTTTTATCTAATTCAACACCAAAAACTACTCCTTTTCGGCTTAACACATATTTTGCTATAGCTGTAAATGCTCCACCTGCTGTACTCTCTCGTAAAACTTTTTCATCTTTATTCTGTACAATGTAGGCATCCTGCTTGAATTCTTCTTCTTTTTTAGGATTAAGAATAGGACATATTTTTTCACAAAATCCACATTCAACACATTTCTGCTCATTTACTTCTGGATACAGAAAACCCTCGTTATCTTCTTTCATTTCAATACAACTCTTAGGACATATTGCCACACAGGCAGTACAGCCACTACAGTTTTCTTTTTTCTCTATTTTTATCACAAGTCTGTACTCCCTTCATCTTCTAATGCTACTCGTAAGTATTCATAAGATTTTTCTCTGACCTTCTCAAGATTCTTATGCACACTATCAAAATCAGTATTAATATTTATACAATCTGCTATTTTCTCTTCACCAGTTAACAATCTTCCTTTAATTCCTGTAAGGTTAAACAATGTGTCTAATCTACTATTTGTTGACTGCTTCGTATTACTGCTATACCTACGGAATGTAAAGAAGTTTCTTTTATATAAAATTGAAAAAACTGAACAATGGAAAGAATCTGTACATACATATTCTGCATTGCGAATTAAATTTAAAAAGTCAGCCGGATCAACATCATATGGCATTTCATCCGCATATCCTTCATCACTTTTAACAAACTCATCAAGGTGTGCCAGTGCAACTATTTTACATCCCGTTGCCGCTTTTAAACACTGAGCGAATTGTCTATGTGGAGGATTATTTCCTAAGAAATAGCATAAAATATACTTCTCTTTTATTATTGGTTCCTCTTTCTGAATTTCCATCCATTCTTCACCTGTAAATAATAATGTTGGATCGCAAACTACCGGAACATTACGGTTTACAAGTTGCTTTACTAACTTTTGACCAGATTCTTCTCTTACTCCAATATGTTTTATCTTTTTTAAGAATACTTTCGCTTTTTTTGCAGAATCATTCGGAAGACTTGATTGTCCAAAACTAGTAGCATATGCTATTGAATTTACTGTTTCAGGGACAAAATTAAGTGTATAATAGTCAGCAGCAATATTTCCTGGTAACCATAACTGATCACTTCCAACCAACACATTAGAATATCTTTCTTCACATTTGCTTCCCAGTTCCGCTTTTGAATCATATCTTGGAGATAATCTAAATCGTTTGCCACTAAAAGCCTCAAACTTCTCTGCACGAACTTTAGACAATGATGCATATTCATTTTTAGAAAATTTTTTAATCAATACATTCTTCGCCATTCCTAGTTTAGATAATAGAATATCTGAAGTTAAACTTGCTTTTGCAAAGTAACGTAATTTCGCCTTTTTTATTTCATGATTAAATCCTGAGATATCTATAGTTTCATTTTCATACCCTAATTTATCTAAAGCCATTTGTGTTGCATATGCCTGTAGCATACTCCCATAGTTATGCTGAAAATAGCATGACACAATCGCTGTTTTTTTCATTCCTTTAACCTCCAAAAATTGATGCTTTTCTATTTATTTATAGCTTCAAATAACTCTTGGTGTTCTAAACTCACCCGTTTGGCATCAAATCGTTTTAAATTACTCTTTCCACCTTTTACCAACATTTCTCTCAATGACGTATCCTGAAAAATCTTTATAACCGCCTTGCTTGCTCCAACAAAATCATCAACATCAATAAGCAATCCATTTTCTCCATCCTTAATGATATTCGGAATAGCATCAACATTACTTGCAACAACTGGTTTCCCTGCCATCATATATTCTGGAATAGCCAATCCAAATCCTTCCCAACGGCTCAATAAACAAGCCACATCAAAAAGCTCTACATAACTCATTGGATTATCAACCCAGCCTGTAATATGTAAGCTGTCTGAAAAGCCCTTATCTGCTGCATACTTTCTTATTTCATTTTCCTGCTCTCCACTACCAACAATAATAAAATGTGCATTAGGAATTTCTCTTTTAACTAACTCTGCCATCTTAATAAAAACATCTGGTGCTTTTTGAGAACTTATACGTCCTACCATTCCTACAATAAATGCATTTTCTGGAATATTAATATTTTCTCTCTTAATCAATCCATGTGCTTCATTTTCATAAGATTCTATATCCACTCCATTAAAAATAACTTTTAGCTTATTTTCTCTACATATTTTTTTATCTAATGCTGACTGTTTTTCAGCCTCTGAAATACAAATAATTTTATCACAAAATCGGGCAGAGACTCTTTCAATAGTTGTATATATTTTCTTCTTTTTTTCAGAACATCTCATATTAAACGCCCAACCATGTGGATTATATACACAATGAGGTTTTAATCCAATATTAGCTACACGAGCAATTGCTCCAGCTTTACTTGAATGAGCATATACAACATCGGGACTATAATGTTTTATCAACTTCCTTACTTCAGCAATAGCCTCCAAATCCTTTTTCCCAATTTCTCGGCTCATTGCAATCTGCTCAAAAGAATCAATTAAATTCTTATAATCATCTTTATGAAAATCCTGGGAACAAACTAATATATTTTCGAATTCATTCTTGTCTAAGTACTTAAGAAGCATTCTAATATATCGGTCTACGCCACCAGCAGCTTGAACTACGTGCATAATCTTTATTTTTCTCATTATGCCACCGCCTTTGCTAGGGCATAGTGGGAGACTGGGTTATAAAGTATTACTTCATATGATGCCCCCCCCGCATTATTTATAGCTTCTTCATATCTTTTACTATACTGTTGAGCCATAACTTTTGTATTATATTTTTCCAGAATATCTTCATATGCCTGCTCTGCCAAATTATCAGTTCCAACTTGTGCTTCTCTAATTGCTTTTACAAAATCATCTACATTAGAACATACAAAACCATTCTTACTCGTATGGATTACATCTCTATTCCCAATAACATTACTAACAACGCAAGTTTTTTTCATGTACATAGATTCCAAGAGAGAAATTGGTAGTCCCTCCCATCTACTTGGAAGTAGGAATACATCTGCATTTACCGCATATTTAATCGCTTCTACTCGATTAACCCAGCCTGTCACTTCAATATTAGAACTTCGTAATTCTTCTCTAAGCTCCCCATCTCCAATCCAAACAAACCTTATATCAGGAAGAGCTTCTGCTATAGCATTAAACAGTGTTGGATTTTTTTGATAGCAAATTCTTCCCAACGTATATACTGTAAATGGATGTTGAACTTTCTCAGTTGCATCAATAATATCCTGAAGTTCTGCCATATTAATACCATTATTCACATAGGTAGCTCTTTTAGTGAGATGTAATGTTTCCTTATGCTCACCTGCACTACAACTAATAGTGGTACATTTTCTTTTAGCACAAACTGATTCTATTAATTTATACATTTTTCGTTTCATTGGATTACAGTCTTCCATAAGGAAACTATATCCGTGCGGTGTATAAAACATAGGAATCTTCCCATTAAAAGCTATACGTCCAATAACGCCAGCCTTACTACTATGAAGATGTATCACATCTGGCTTAATATTGGTAACAATTTTCTTCACCTCAAAAAAGGCTGCCACATCTTTAGCAGGATTAATTGCCCTGTCAAAATTTTCAACTTCAATTAAATGTATTCTTTTGTCAAAATAATCCTTGTAATTCTTTGGAGTTTGTTTACGCACTGCATACGCGATATACATATCGTAAGTCTCAACCAATTCATTGGCAAGATCAACTATGTAGGTAAAAACACCGCCTCCCATAGCTTCAACTATATATAATATCTTCTTTTTTTTCACCACAAGTAGAACCTCCTCACAATAAAAACCTAAACGTATTTTTCATTCCTATGGTGCTGTGATAATAATGTTGCAATGGATAATCCTACATATCCTGTTCCTGCAACTGCAATTGTATAATCCTTTTTCATAATTCTATCCTCCATTGGACTCCCTACATAGATCCTTCTTTTTTGAATACCACCTGTACCGTCTTAAATAGAATCTTGATGTCAAGTCCCATTGTCCATTCGCTTATGTACTGTTTATCGAGTTTTACGACTTCTTCGAAGTCTGTGATGTTGCTTCGTCCGCTTACCTGCCACATTCCGGTAAGTCCCGGCTTGGTTGCAAGGCGGGCGCGGTGATGAAGTTCGTATTTATCCCATTCGTCTACTGTTGGCGGGCGGGTACCGACTAAGGACATATCGCCTTTCAGTACATTAAGGAACTGCGGGAATTCATCCAAGCTCCAGTCACGGATGAAGTTTCCGACACCCTTTTTGATTGTGCCGTCCGGGAGCTTCTTGCTGCCGATGATTCGAGGATCAAAGTCGAGCTTGAACATCATGCCGTCCTGTACACGGTTTTCTTTCATGAGTTCGGCTTTGCGTTCTTCGGCATCCATGTACATACTTCGGAACTTATACATCTGGAACATCTTTCCGTTCTTTCCAACACGGGTCTGCTTGAAGAAGATTGGCCCCGGTGACTGGATGTAGATGGCCGGTCCTACAAAGATGCAGAGGATTCCGGTGATAATGCAGCCTGCAAGTCCTCCTGCAATGTCCATCATTCTCTTTAAGATGATCTGGCGGCGGCTTACGCTGTTAATACTTGTTGTAAGTACAGTGTATGTTCCAAGATGTTCTACGAACTGTTTTTTGCCGAGTAAGTTCTGGGACTTGGCAAGCTTCATATGTACGACAACACCCATCTCGATGAATTTATCAAGAAGTTCTGCCGGATATGGCTCGCTTTCTGGGATGTTGATAAATACTTCGTCCACCCATTCGCGGCATACATATTCAACCAAGTCGTCTTCGTCGGCTACAACTGTTACACCGTCGATGACGCGGCCTTTTGCCTTTTTATCCAGGATACATACTCCTGTAACGAAGTAATCGCCGTAATTCTTATTTTTAATGTTGTCGATAACGGTATCAACGATATCTGATACGGTTACGATAAGGAGAGAACGCTTTTCGGCTCCGCCAAAGTATTTGCGGAGGCAATTCTTCCAAAGACAGCGCAGGACGTAACTGAGTAATAAATACAGCGCTGCTGTATATCCAAGTACAAGTCTTGAATAATTCTCTGCTTCCTTAAATGTAAATAAATAAAATACGGAACATAAGGTGATGAGACAGGTCTGTTTGACCGTCATAACAAATTCCTGATAGAATCCACGTTTCAGTACATTCTTCAGGGAATCAAAGAAAAAGATTACCACGATATCCATGAGTGCGAGGCTCCACATCATATCACGGTATAAAGAATTCGCCAGTACATCAAGCGACCCATGTCGCATATTGAATGCAAGCGTAAAAGAAATCCATAGACATACTACGTCTAAGATCATAAAATCCAGGTGCTTTAGCCAGCCCTGTACACTTTTCTTATACATATACTTTCCCCAATCCTGTTTCTTGTGCTGATTATCAAATGAAGTAAAAGAATTTCCATCCCCGCGAAATCCAGTCTTTCTCCTTTATCTGATAATCGTTTTTTTCATACTTCTTCTGCAAGTAATAATTTGGATAGAATTCCTATCCTGAATGTAAATTAAAATATTCCGGAGCTGCTGTAACTTCTTCCTATTAAAAGCCAAAAAAGTATACAGCTCTTCATAATGAATAAAGTATACCATATATTTCATTTTTGTCATATTCCTAAATATGCCTAATTTCGACGTTTTAATCTAGTTATTTTTAGTAAAGTCAGACTATATTTTCAATTTTCCACCAAAAGTTTACTTCATTTTGTTGCTTTGTTATCAGTTTTTTACTATTTTGTATACAGGAAACGGAATGGGTAGGGGATTGGAAATAATTTTTAGAAATTTTCCTTAGAAATATTAAAAGTATCGTTTTCAACGATAACATTCCTATAGTGGACTGTCCCATTGATTTTTAAGTTACAGTCCACATGTATTTGCAAAATACTTTCTGTAAAATAAAATAAAGGAGAATGCTTAACTGCATTCTCCTCTTCTACAATTTATAATTATTATATTACTTATCTCCCATTATACTGATAACTAATGCCCTTCACAACATATCCTGTTGCTGTCTTTTTAAGCTTCAGTGTTGTTGTTCCAATATTGGTTCTGCCTTTCTCTCCGTAGATTCCATATCTGTTCTGTGTCGTTACTGTGTAGGTATTCTTACCAGTGCGTACAACCTTTTTAATCTTATAATCTGGAATCATATCTCCGAAGTCTCCGCCACAGTACATGTATGGATCTTTATAGAACTTACTGTCGGAGCTACATACGAACATTGCCTGATTCTTATTTTTCTTGCTGCTCTTAATCTTGCTGACAGAAGCACTCTTACCAAAAAGCTTCTTAGTCTCGGAACGAAGCTCCTTCGCTGTATAGCTGTAGTCACCTTTGTAATTATATCTTACAAATACGGCGATGGATAACTTCTGATTATCGTTAAGCTTCATCTTTACTGGCTTGGTAGTGGACCATACGCTTATGTTCATCGCTGTCGTATATGCTGTCATCTTCTTACTGATATCCTTTATCTGACGATTCCCTGCCATCTGTCTGGTCACATCTGCTGATGCTGCCTTTGCATGTACTGGAGCAAATGGAATAAGTGTTACTGTCATGAGTAATGTGGCTAAAATTGTACTTAATCTTTTCTTCATAGGGAATCCCTCCTGCCTTTTGAACTTGGAATGTGGTGTAGATGATATGCTATTTAAATGCTTTTTTAATGTGCTTTAAATGCTATCTTCTGTACTACATTTCTTATAATTTTATTATAATATTTTTGCTGTGGAAGTACCATAACAGAAGTGTTATTTTTCTTTACAGGTGGGATAAGAATGTATAACAAAAGTGTTACAAAAATAGGAATTTGCCGCAGGCAAAGGAGACGCCCTCTGTAAGATAAATAAAGTCACAGATATAGGGGATATTCTCTCTGGGGGTTCGTCTGTTTACTCACCCCGGCAAATTCCAATTTTTAATAGTAGAATTCCCATAAGGATGTTATAATACAAATGATATCTTTTAAGAAGGGACGGTGATATAATGGGTATCTTTTTAAACAGTACTGCACCATTTGAAGCATATAAGATAACAGCCCTGGATAAATACTTTGTAGATAAAACGATGTTAATAGAAGAATTGATTCCATCAATAGGAAGAGAACAAAGATTTTTGTGTATCACAAGACCCCGTCGATTCGGAAAGACCGTAATGGCAAATATGGTAGCGTCATATTTGGGCAAGGCAATAGATAGTAGTTTTGTATTTGAACATCTTGCGATAGCAAAAAGCCCGGTATATGAAGAATATATAAATAAATATGATGTTATCTATATTGATTTCAGCAGGCTTCCAGAGAATTGCCAAACTTATGAAGAATATATTAATAGAATCAAAACAGGAATAAAAGAAGATTTGCTTGAAGAATTTCCCGAGTTAGAATTGAAAGAAGAAATGTCACTTTGGGATATCCTGGCAAAAATTTTTCAAAAAACAAATCGTAAATTTATGTTTATAATGGATGAATGGGATGCAGTATTTCATATGCCATTTATTTCCCAAAAAGAAAGACAAGAATACCTGCTTTTTCTTAAAAACTTACTGAAAGATCAGGTATATGTAGAGCTTGCTTATATGACTGGAATACTTCCAATAGCCAAATATTCTGCCGCTTCAGAGTTAAATATGTTTGTGGAATATAACATGGCAACAAGAGAACGGTTTAGCTCTTATTTTGGATTTTCAGAAGAGGAGGTAGATAAACTGTTTCAAATTTATAGTGAAACCACAATTCTACCACGAATTACAAGACAGGATTTAAAAATCTGGTATGATGGATATTGTACGGCATCGGGTGAACAGCTTTATAATCCCCGTTCAATTATCTGTGCTTTATCAGATAACCAGCTAGGCAGTTACTGGACAGGTTCTGGTCCCTATGATGAAATATTTTATTATATCAAAGGAAATATTGATGAAGTCAGAGAAGACTTTATTCTTATGATTTCCGGCGAACATATAGAGGCAAAAGTACAAGAGTATGCAGCCACCGCAGAAGAATTAACAACAAAAAACCAGATATACTCTGCAATGGTCATATACGGGTTACTTACTTATGAAGATGGAGAAGTCTTTATTCCAAACAGAGAGCTGATGTACAAATATAATGAACTCCTTTTAACAAATGAAAGTTTGGGATATGTATATCGATTAGCAAAAGAATCTGAAAGAATGCTAAAGGCAACACTAGCTGGAGATACACAAACAATGGCAGAAATTTTGGAGTATGCTCATAATACAGAATCTCCTATTCTATCTTATAACAATGAAATAGAATTATCTGCCATAGTTAATCTTGTATATTTGGCAGCAAGAGACAAATACCGTGTTGAAAGAGAAGATAAATAAGCAAAAAAGCCCCCTCCTCTGCTTTCGCAAAGGAGGGGGCTGTCCGTTTTGCCTCTCTCTACTGGTTCTTGGTTTTTTAAGGCATATCTTTATCTCTTGTATACTACCACAGGGAACTCCCGTTAAAGTAGCTGGGTTAGAAGATTACTCTTCTGTCAGCTTAAATCCGGCAATTCTAGCAAGCTCGCGGATAGAATCTCTGGATACCTTCTTACCTCTGTATTCAATGAGGTCTTCACACTGTCCTGTAAAGATATCACTAGGGTTATACTTCTTAATGATGATCTTATCTTCTTCTGTGAAGATTTCTAAAGGCTCTCTCTCACCAATATCGAAACTTTTACGAAGTTCCATAGGTAATGTAATTCTTCCTAATGAATCAAGCTTTCTAACTATTCCTGTACTCTGCATAACGTACTCCTCTCTGGTGCTATAATATTCTCTCTTATGATGTGCACCCGTGCAATGTCCTCTGGGTTGATTGTAGTATATCATAAAGCAGCTAGTCTGTCAACCAAAAAATAGATAATCTTTTTTAAAATGTTAAATGTTTTAGAAACTGTTGTTTTGAAATTGTTATGACAGTTTGCCGTTTTATTTTCATTCTAGTATAAATATGGGAAGTTTTGTGCTTTCTTCTATAAAAAATTGTTATTTGATTCGGGTTGTCTCATTATCTCCCGTGTAAAATAGCAACTTTTTACTTTAATTTGAGTAAGTACTGTCCATAGTTGGTCATCTTGAGGCTCTCGCCAATCTCATGAACCTTATCTAAAGATACGAATCCTTCTTTCCATGCAAGTTCTTCTAAGCAGCCTACATAGCATCCTGACTTCTGAAGTGCCTTAACAATCTCGGCTGCCTCTAACATACTGTCTGCTGTTCCGGCATCCATCCATGTAAGTCCTCTGTCAAATGGAATTACCTTTAACTGGCCTCTGCTTAAATACTCTAAGTTAACATCTGTAATCTCGTACTCACCTCTTGCGGATGGTTTAAGATTCTTAGCAATGTCAATTACCTGATTATCATAGAAGTATAATCCTGGTACGATGTAATTAGACTTTGGATTCTTTGGCTTCTCTTCGATGGATACAGCCTGTCCGTTCTCATCAAATTCTACAACACCAAATGGTCTTGGGTCATCTACATAATAACCAAATACCTTTGCGCCGTGGTCATCCTTGATGGCTTCTTTCATGATCTCATCAAGATTATGGCACTGGAAAATGTTATCTCCTAATACGAGACATACAGAATCATCTCCAATGAAGTCTTCTCCGATGATAAGTGCATCTGCGATTCCCCGCGCAACTTTCTGTACTGCAAACTCGATATGAAGTCCTAATTCACTTCCATCTCCGAGAAGGTTCTGGAACTCTCTTTCTTCCCCTGGTGGAATAATTACAAGAATGTCCCTGATTCCTGCCTGAAGTAAAGTGGCAATTGGATAATAAATTAACGGTTTGTCATATACTGGTAATAACGGTTTACAAACTGGCTTTGTCATAGGGTACAGTCTCGTACCTCTTCCAGCCGCTAATACTATTCCTTTCATAAAAATAAGTCCTCCTTAGTAACTTTGAATCCCTATGTTACTCATAATGTCTCAACTATGCTGTCAACATTCTTACATGATGCTGTCTTTAGATTCATGCTTATTAATGCTTTTATTTTAACAAACTACCATGATTCCAATATTTTATATTATTTTCCATGAGCTGTCAAACTTTTTTTGCAATTTAGTTAAATATTTATATAGTTTGTCTTTATTTTCCTGCAAATGCGCTCTGTACTGCAGCCATCGACAGTATTTAGGAACGTTTCGCGGAATTTCTTAAGGTCTGCCTGTTCATTTGCCGATACAATATTCTGAAGCATGGCAGCAGATTCCTCGCATAATGCCTCAAAATCCGTGACAACGGGACCTGGTGTAAACTGCGAATAATCAAAGTAAAAGTCTCTGCTGTCCATGTATTCTTTCTCATCAAATGCGTAGAAAAGCATTGGTAATTCAAGGATTGCTGCCTCAAATACGCTGGAACTGTAGTCTGTGATAAGAAGGTTGCTGATCAGCATGAGGTCATTGATATGTTCTTCCCCGCTCAAATCAAGTACTCTGTCCTGCCATTGTGCATCCACAGTAAACTTTTGCTTTACAAATGGATGATTCTTTAAAATAAGTACCGTGTCTTCTGGCTGCCTTTCCATAAAGTGATTCACATCAAATGCTTCCAATGGATAATATGCATCTTTATTCCCATCTCCGCGGAATGTCGGTGCAAACAAGATTACCCTGTTCTCCTTTAATATAGGATATTTCCTGTAGAGTTCCTCGCGCTTTTTCTCCTCATAATCCCAGTCAAAAAGCAGATCTGTACGCGGTACTCCCAGCGCCTGTACCTTACTTCCTGAAATGCCAAATGCTTCTGCATAAATATCTCTCACCGTATCGCTGCTGACTGGTACGAGGTCATAATTCCTGTGATTCATCGATGTCTGAGGCGCACCGCCCTGTTTACCCATACGGGTAAGGCCAAACGTCTTAAAAGCTCCGCAGGCATGCCACAACTGCACAATCTTTGTCTCGCTGCGTTTCTGAATGCTATGAAGCTGCGGATAGAAATCTTCTAAAATGATAACTGCAGATGTAGCGCATTTGAACGCACAATCCCGAAGTTCCTTCTTGCGAAGCTGATCAACTGTCTTTGTATTGATAAATGTCGTAATCTCTACCTCGGGTTCATTCTCCTCAAACCACTTCTTCACAAGCATAAGATTCCCATTCTTCTCTGGCTCTCTCTCTGAAAGGAAAAGAATCTGATTCGGATTTACCTTATTCTTTGCTATATATTTGCGGTATCTGGCTGCAAAATAGTCAGTATTTTGCTGACGGGCACTATAATTATAACCACTAATTCTATATACGGTATCATTCGCCCGCTTCGCTGCCTTTATAAAATTCTTGTCTTCCTTAAAATAATCTCTGACCAGTAAAAATGGCAGTCCAAGAGAGCAAAGTCCAAACTTGAACAGATTCCTCTTGCGGACAATCTCCGCTCTGGCAAATAGTTCCTTTTGCACTGGAAATGGCTGGTCATCTAAGCAAATCTCTTCCGCTCCACACCAAAGCGTAAAAATAACATTCACCTTATGTCGTGGCGGACTGTAAAATACATATGGCAGTAGTATCTCTGCATCTGCGCGAATCTGGTCACCAACTTCTCCTTCTTCTATTACTACTTCCATCGGAAAACGACGTTCTACCTGTCTCTGGGTAAATACAGCCTGCACGCGGATGCGCTTTCCCTGCATCTCGTCCGGCATCTTTGCGCGAAATCCAAGCTTCATCGTCTTCTGTGTTATATTAACTGTAATTCTGTAATTAATCTTTCTCATAATTCTTTGTCCATTATTTTAAATTATCACAACTTATTTGTTCATTAGTTTAGAGTGTGTTTGAAAAATCATTCCTACAACCTGCACGCCTCAATTTACAGATTATTTTTCCAAAGTTCCCTGCATATAGTTGTCCATCCAGCTTAAATCAATCTTTTTCTCCCACTGCCTTCTTGCGATATCCTGCTTCAGTGTGAGCGCCAGATTCTGTGACTTCTTCGCAGACTGTCCCTGGCTCACTGTATCTGCAGCACTTCCTGCAAGTGCTGCACTTCCACTCTGGCTACCTGCTTTCTTATTACTCGCATCTGTGTTCACCACAATAACCTGGCTATTCTGGCTCACTGGCGAAAGTACAGAACTTCCCGCATTAGAAGTGCCTGCCAATGCGGTTCCTTTACCTGCTCCGATTGTATCTAAAAGGCTCTTACCAGTTGACATCTTAAGAATAGATACTACCTTTTTCATAGAAACATCTGCCTTCTCTTCCTGGAGTACTTCTGGAAGATTTCCCTTTACTTTCATGTAGGAAACATCGGCAAAATCTTCTGCCATATCTTCTTCTGTATAATCCTTAATCGCCTGTTTCTCCTGAAGCGCAGACTTACTCTCCTTATCATAGGACATAATCCAGAATGGACCGCCTGCACTGGCACCTTTTGACTGTGCGATTACATCTGACAGTCTGTACTTGTAAGCGGAACGCACCCTGCTTCCGACATCGGCTACTGTTACGCAATCGTTCTTATCAATTGCTACCAGTACCATAAAATGCCCGCCTCGGGTAAAATATCCAGGTCCCATAAGGCATACTACTGGCTTGCCTTCTTTTAATGCCTTTTTAATCGCATTATAATCGGTTCCTGCTCCCTGACACTTCAGTCCATAAGCCGCTGCCATCGCAGGAATCATCTCATGTGCCGAACCTGCTCTTGAGTAAAAGCCATGCTGATAGCCCCAGATGGCTGTATCCAATGGAGTTACCCACTTACCTGTAAGAGATGTGATTACTACTGCCATGGAAGTCGGACCACATCCAGCCTTAGCGATACAGTAGCCATTCTGATTCCAGGCACTATCTGTCTGATTAAAATATACATATCCCGCAATGTATTCCTTATTATTCTTCATAGCCAGACGAGTATCATTATAAATCTTCGGGATAAATGTACTCGTTTTATCGCTTCCGTCCGGTGCGTCTTCCTCTGCTAACTGATCCGTAATCTTCTTAATCGCCTTTGTACGAATCTCTGCATCTTCTCTTGAGGAAATGTCCTTCTTCGCCTTCTTCTGAGTTGTTCCTTCTTCGTTACTATGAGAGGAATTCCCGGATGTATCTGATGTAGAAGAATCGGTATCTTCTGCCTGATCTGTATTACCAGATGTACCAGATGTATTCCTCTTCGTACTTTCTGTTGTATGTTCTGTCTGCGAATGCTCTGTATTACCGCCGCTTGTATCCCTTTCAGAAGAAGTCTGACTCTCCTGACTTTCCGTTGCTGTCGTACTCTCTTCTTTCTTCTCTGTTGTCACTTCTGTCGTGCTCTCGCCTTCTGCAGAATTATCTCCTGCTGTCTTGCTCTGCACAGCCTTCTCCTCTGCTGCATAAACACTTACAGGTTCTACCCCTGACTGAAAAAAGTATTCTGGACCTGTAAATGTCATGACTGCACTTAACCCCACTGCCAGTACTGCCCGTCCAAAGTTGTTCATTAATCCTAAACCTTCTTTCTTTTTGATGTAGATTTTTTCGTGACTTACTGATATAATAAATCAAATAACATATTTTTACAATAGTCTTTTGCATAGTTTTGCATATTTAAGAATTACTTCTGCATGATAGTAATTCCAGTCGCATTCTACTTATATTTTATTTGTATTTACTTGATACAAAGATTTTATAGATATTGGGACAATATTACATTTCAACTTAAAATGTAATTGGATAGCTGAATATTGACCAAATATTATTAAAGATTATTTTCCATTTTATTCTGTTTGAAGGAGGAGCATTTATAATGGATAAAAAGTTTAATTTTCAGGAATTACAGGCGATTGTTGCCACACTTCGCGGAGAGAATGGCTGTCCGTGGGATAAGTCACAGACGCATGAATCTCTTAAGTTATATACATTAGAGGAAGCCTACGAGGTGAATCAGGCAGTAACTGACCTCACTAAGACTGGTGACTGCGCTAATTTAAAAGAAGAACTTGGTGACCTTTTATTTCAGGTACTTTTGCAATCCCAGGTTGCTGAAGATAATGGCGAATTTGCTATCGAAGATGTTATCGATGGCATTGCCCGCAAGATGATCCACCGTCACCCTCATGTATTTGCTGACCGCCATTATGATAGTGTAGAACAGCAGCAGGCCGACTGGGAGAAGTTAAAATCTCAGGAAGAAGGACATAAACAGACCTCTTTAAAAGAAGAGATTACCCTTGTTCCAGAAAGTTTCCCTGCCCTCATCCGCGGCCAGAAGATTGCGAAAAAGGCTGCCTCCGCTGGAATGTTTTCCACGGAGGATGAAGATGTCTTTAAAGACCTGCTAACTTCTGTTGTGAATTTACAGCTCGGCACCGCTGGGGAAGATCCAGAGAAAAAATTCAGCAGTGATGAGGAATTGTCAGAGAAGCTGGGGGAAGTTCTCTTTGCATTATGTCGGTTCTGTGCGAAGTATAAGGTTTCAGGGGAAATGGCATTGCTGAAGAAGCTGGAGGAATTCTGATTGCCACAGGCAGGGGGAAACGCTCCTAACGGGAGAAGATACCCTTTTTGAGTGGCTCCAAAGTCATTTTCGCTCATACGAAGAATAATGCCTGCCCCGAGAAGATACCCTTTTTGAGTGGCTCCAAAGCCAGAAAAAAGCAGCTTAATTCATTAGCATTAGAAGGTGTTTAAATGCTAATGAATTAAGCTGCTTCTCCTGTCAGAGACACTCAAAAAATCTCATCTACTAAAATCGTGCAAAACTGGCTGTAATAATAGAGAAACTTATACATATCCTTTTCTCCCATTCGCTCTTTTACCCTCTCTAAGAGCTTACAGCATTTTTCTAATTCCTCGGTGATAAGTTCTTTTCCAGTCTGGGTGAACTGTACCTTGACGTAACGGTGATCTTCTTCGCTGCTTTTCATTTCCAGATATCCTTTACGCTCTAAATTATGGAGCATTCGGGATACAGCTGGCCTTGACAGCTTCATCGCATCCCCAATATCTGACGGAATGACAAATGCTTTTGCCAGTAACAGGTGGCGCAGGGTGAGTAACGTTGTCAGTTCTCCTGATGGAATGTTACACATTTGCTGAAACTGTACATTGGCCTTTCGCATTTGCATGATTAGTTGCTGGTAGTCCTCTAAAGTCACTTTTTGTTCTGCTGACGGCTCACCTTCTGGCCAGTCAGAACTCTCTGTGTCTTTCGCTTTCATATTTTTGTTATTTTCCTCCCCAAAAATAGCTTTATTTTAAAATTCTCTTTACTATTCCACGATAATTCTATCCTTCATTGGAACATATTCCTTATCCATAGCCACACTCTGGTATGCTGGACGGATAATCTTATCGCAGTTCATTAACTCTTCTAAACGGTGTGCGCTCCAGCCGACCATACGTGCCACGGCAAACATCGGGGTGAATAACTGGTCTGGCAGCCCTAAGATCCGATACATGAATCCGCTGTAAAAGTCGATATTGGCACTTACACCTTTATAGATACGGCGTTTTTCCTGAATGGTTTCGACGGCGAGTTTTTCTACTCTGTCATAGAATTCAAATTCTTCATCGTAACCTTTTTCCCTCGCGAGTTTGTCAAGGAATCCCTTGAAGATTCTCGCTCTTGGGTCAGAGATAGAATAAACGGCATGTCCCATTCCATAAATTAATCCGCTGTGATCAAAGGCTTCCTTATTGAGAAGCTTCAGCAAGTAATTTTTAATCTCGTCTTCGTCTTTCCAATCCTTCACTTCCTGCTTCATCTCATCAAACATATGAACAACTTTGATATTTGCTCCACCGTGTTTTGGCCCTTTGAGTGAGCCAAGAGATGCTGCCATAGCGGAGTAAGTATCTGTTCCAGAGGAAGTTACTACATGATTGGTAAATGTCGAGTTGTTACCACCGCCGTGATCCATGTGAAGTACGAGGGCAATATCTAAAACTCTTGCTTCAAGTGGTGTATACTTTTTATTTGGGCGGAGCATACGCAAAATATTCTCCGCCGTGGAAAGTTCCTGCTTCGGAGAATGAATGTAAAAACTCTTGCCTTCTACATAATGATTATATGCCTGATAACCATAAACTGCGAGTAACGGCACAGTACTTGTAAGCTGTAAGCACTGGCGCAGTACGTTCGGTATGGAAATGTCATCTGCCATATCGTCATAACCGTATAATGTCAGTACGCCTCGCTGCAGTGTATTCATCATGTCCTTACCTGGTGCTTTCATAATAACGTCTCGCACAAAGTTCGTCGGCAATGTACGATAACTTCCAAGAAGATTCTGGAATTCCTGTAATTCCTGCTTCTGTGGCAAACGTCCAAAAATAAGCAGATAGGCCACTTCTTCATAGCCAAATCTCTGCTCTGCTACAAATCCGTCTACTAAATCGTGAATGTCGTAGCCGCGATAGCGCAGCTCTCCATCGCAGGGAACCATCTTTCCATCAACTTCTTTGGAAGAGGTGATGGTGGAAATATCCGTAAGTCCTGCCAGCACGCCTTTACCGTTCACATCACGAAGACCTCGCAGTACATGGTACTGGTCATACAGGCCTGAAGGAATCTGTCCGTGTTCCATAGAAAGTGCAGCCAGATCCTGCAGTTCCTGTGTCATCATTGAGTATTCATTCATTCTATCACCTATTCTTTCCTGGTTAACAATGTTAGTTAGCTTTGTTAATTATTATATAGAAAAAAATTTGTTTTGTCAAATTCATCACAGATGAAGTATACTAGAGCGTGTTTGAAAAATGCTTTCCCCATAAATTGGAACATACATATTACTGGAGTGATTTCTCAAACACTCTTTATTTAACTACAATTTATTCTGACAAAATTTTACCCTGTTTATAAGTAGTTTACGCAAAAACCGTGTCTCTTACCACCAAAATTTTATGTAATGTGTACAAGTTTTTTCTGTTTTAAAATATTTGACTGTGCTATACTATAAATAACTGTATATACGCTGAAGAATATATGCACTAAAACGTATATATATTACATATTATAATCGGGGATAGTATGCACTTTTCCCGATTTTAATGCAACTTATAATTATTTAAATAAAAATATTTTTTAGAAAGGAGCGTATCATTTATGCAAATACAACGTCTCGTAGATCTGGAGGACTACGAATTTGATACATTGCTCGTCACATACAATCATAAAAATCGTCTGAGTATCGAGCTTGGAAAAGTTAGCGAGATTTTTGAAAGTCTTCAGGCCGATGGTCTCGTTGGAGGAAGCAAGGTATACGGTCTCCGAGGAAAGGATTTTTCTTATCAGGGACAGCCTTATTATAACCTGATTTTCATTGGTATTCCTGAGAAGGCAACTCCGAGAAGATTTCAGTTACAGTTCGGTCAGGCTATGAAGGAAGCAAAGCGTTTCCACGGAAAGAACCTTCTTATGACCGCAATCGGAGAAGATGTTTCCTACTGGTTAAGTTCTGCTATGAAGGGACTTCTCCTCGCAGATTACTCTTTTGACAAATACATTTCTGATAAGCCAGAATCTCCAGAGCTGCATCTTGGAATTCTGACAGGAATTGATTCTGCATCCTTTAAAAAGGAAGAGCAGTACACAAGAATGATGGCAAAAGCCGTTACAACAGCCCGTGACCTGGTAAATGAACCAGCGAACGTGATGACTCCTGCAGCTCTCGCAGCTAAGGCAAAGGAAATCTGTGAAAAGAACAATATCAAATGCACAATTCTTGAAAAGCAGGATTGCGAAGCACTCGGCATGAATTCCTACCTGGCAGTTGCCCGTGGTTCTAAACAGTCCGCTAAGTTTATCGTTATGGAATATAACGGCCGTGTTACAGACGATGAAAAGATTGCTTTAATTGGAAAAGGTCTTTGCTTTGACTCCGGCGGATATAATTTAAAGCCTGGCAATGCCATGAAAGGCATGCATGGTGACATGGGCGGCGCAGCCGCAGTTATCGCTGCTATGGGTGCAATCGCAGAGGCGAAACTTGGCATTAACGTAACCGCAGTTATTCCTGCCTGTGAAAATATGATTTCCGGCAAGGCAATGAAACCGGGCGATATCGTTAAGTCTATGAATGGCAAATACATCGAAGTTGTTAACACTGATGCTGAAGGCCGTATGGCACTTGTTGATGCCATTACTTATGCAATCCGTGAGTGTGGAGCTACAACATTAATTGACGTAGCAACTTTAACTGGAGCCTGTGTTGTTGCCCTCGGTGACCGCTACACTGGTGCTTTCAGTAACAGCGACGAACTTATGTCCAAGATTGTCCAGGCATCCATCCTTGCAGGAGAAAATATCTGGAGACTCCCAATGGGCGATGAAGAATATGATAATCTGAACGCATCTACTGTAGCAGATATCGCTAACTGTGGTAAAAAATGTGGTGCAACTGCCGCTGCAAGATTCTTAGGTGAATTCGTTGAGAAAAAACCTTGGGTACATCTTGATATTGCCGGAACATCGGAATCTGATGAAGATACTGAGATTTACTCTAAGGGTGGAACTGGTGCAGCAACAATGTTGCTGTATGAAGTAGTGAAATTGATGGAAAAACCATATAAGAGTTATTAAATCCTGAGTTGCACAGCAAAGGAGACGCTTCCAAAGAGAGCCGATACCCTATATTTGTGACTTTAGTC
>ERZ773139.795-NODE-795-length-39954-cov-7.702123_pt1 | contig 39954 bp, 35 predicted proteins | sample MGYA00580854_ERZ773139 | MGnify/ENA primary metagenome ERZ773139 (study PRJEB29015, sample SAMEA2737809) | human gut metagenome | biome: human gut; feature: human-associated habitat; material: faeces | place: China | collected 2012 ...
ATACCGTTCCCCAGACGCATGTTGTAACTCAGCGTTGCACCCAGTTCACGATATAAACTGCGGGTATCGACTGATTTCGATTCCATGCCATTGGATAAATGATATTCAGGGTTATCAGCGGCGAACCCCCGTTAACGATGCATACGGCGTCAGGTTCCAGTTACCATCGGTAAATCGCATCCCGGTTTCAATGTGACCGCCCAGCCCGTTGCTGTGGTAACTGCCATTGGCGGCTCCACCGCTGCTCATTTTACCTGCTACGTTACTTTTAAAACGGTTCAGCTTCACGACACCGTCCAGATAGAAACCACTTTCATGTTCCCAACTGGCATAGCCGCCCAGAGAATAACTGCCCACACTGCCATGTCCTCCGCGATCAAAACCGATATGTGAATGGGAATAGCCCATAAAAGCGCCTAGCGTGGTAATTCCTTCAGGAATATCATTACGGCTGTCGATCCCCACTGTCATTCCGGTCAGCGTCTGCTCAAACCCGGCACCCGCATCGGTGGTGACATTATTACGGGTGTTATACGTCGTCCCCCAGACATTATTGTTGTGTGGACTCGCTTTCATTATGTTCAACCGCTCGCGAATACTGTTTAGCTCAGCATCAAAGACCAACGGTAATGTTGCTGCCATATTGAGTACGGCTGCCGTAGAAGGCGTGATGCGTTTCTCCGGGACGGGTGTCGGCGTTGGATCGGGAGTCGGGTCTGGTTTCGGATCCGGTTTTGGGTCTGGTTTTGGATCCGGTTTCGGATTTGGGTTGGGGTCCGGGTTGGGTTTGACATCATTGGTCAGGTTCCAGTTGCTGTTGCCGTCGCTTTTCAGGACATACTCATAGGTCCCAAGATCAACGAAACCGCCGGTATTACCCAGCGTAAACGAAGCATCCCCTCCCCCTGTTTTCACCAGCGTCATCGCGTCGTCAGACTGAGGGCTGACGCCGGTATCCTGAACAAAGATTTTAAAATTGCCAGTGGCGTTGTTGTTGACGACCAGTTGATCGCCCCGGGAGCCTGCAACGTTGGTATGCAGGTAGAAATTACCGTTGCCGGAAAGTTCACTGGTGGTCAGCGTATTGTAGATACCGTTAGTTGTGGCAGGCGCTGCTGTTTGTGCTGATAAATAAACATCACCGTCGTTGAGGAGCAAACTGTTTACTCTATATTCGCAGTTGCTGGTGCCTGCACAGGAATTATTGCTGTTAAGCCAGACACTGCCCCGGCTGGCAGCCGTCAGGTCGGCAAGCGTCGTATCGACGCCATTTCCGATAGTTAATGTCGCGCTATCGGTAATCCGGACCACCCCTTCAAGTTTAACTGGCGTAACATTATCCCGTGGCGTCATTAACGACAGGCTTCCTGTCGCGCCACTGACCGATGCATCCGCCAGCGTACCTGCGTAGACGATTGCCGTCCCGCCAGCGACCTGTAGATCTTCTGCCCGGGCCAGAGCCTGAAACTCATCTTTTGACCGACCAAGGGTATATTGCCCACCGGAATTAACCTTTGTGGCGAAGTCCTGACCCAGGTTTTGCATTGCCCCACCCTTGCCAACCGTGGAGTCGCGAGCTTCGGTACCTGCTAATACCAATAAATTACCGCCATTTTCCAGCAACATATTGGTCGCTAAATTGCCGGAAATGGAAAAAGTGCCGTACTGGTGAGTACCGCTGATTTCAATACCGTTAGCCGTGCTCGTCTGGAGAGCGGCACCGCTGTTCTGGATGATATCTGTCGCTTTGCCATTATCGTTGACTGTCAGCGTACCGCCTTCATTGATCTTTGTTTTTATTGCCTCTCCGTTAGCTGAAACTGTTTGTATTCCGCCGTCGTTAATCGTTGTCTCATTCGCCACACCCTCGACGATTTGTTCGCCGCCGGTGAGCGTCGTGCCTGTCGCAGTGGCTTTTGTTTTGACGATCTCCCGTCCGCCCGTATTGACCTGTGTTTTGTCAGAAGAGGTGTCTGACTCCACGGTTAACACGCCGCCATTTGCCAGCAGGATATTGTTCGCCGCATCCTGCTCGATGCTGAACGCGACGCCATCAGCGCGTGTCCCTGTGACCCGCGTCGCCCTGGTGGTTGCCACCAACGCGCCCTGGCTACTCTGCTGTATCCCCGTTGCGCTGCCTTTCTCCCGCACATCGAGTGTGCCGCCGTCATTAAGCACCGAGTTTTCAGCCAGACCGCCCTCATTAACTACCTGTGAACCGCCATTAATAATGGAACCTTCCGCTGTCCCGTTTGCCATAATTTGTTGTAGGCCAGAGACGATATCGGTATTGATCGCCTTACCATAATTCTGAACGGTTTGCGTGCCGCCTTTGATGTGCGTTTTATCTGTTGACCCACCATCAACAATTTGTTCACCACTTTCGATATTTGCCTCAGTGGCTAAACCATATACCGTTTGCTTGCCACCTTTGATATTTGCTTTATCAGAAGTGGCACTGGCATATATTGTTTGGGTGCCCGCACTATTGAGTACAGTGCCAACATCTTTTCCATAAACATCCATTTTGCCGTTGGCATTAATAATCGTATCAACTGCCCGGGAACCAGTAACGACTGTTAATGAGCCAGCGTTTTCCAGCACTACATTTTTAGCTTCTGAATTCCTGATGTAGAAAGCATCACCATAACTGTTGGTTCCTTCGATAAGTGTTCCGGAAGTCGTGGAAGCAATTAATGCGCCGCCGGATTGTTGCTCAACATGCTTAGCCTCACCACCGTCCTGAACCTCCAGAACGCCCCCATTATTAAGTCTGGTGGTATCTGTTTTAGCCTCCTTCTGGACAATCAGCTTACCGCCAGCATCAACGGTAGTATTTTTCGCCGTGGTTTTAGCCACTACCGTCAGTTCGCCGGTATTTTCCAGCACAACATAATTAGCCTCCCCTCCGGTAATAGTGAAGTGAGAGAGCTTGTTGTATCCTTCAATATCAGTCCCTGCGCCCGTGTTGGCAACTAAAGCACTGCCCGTCTCCTGGTTAACCCCATGTGCGATACCACCGGTATAGACAATCAGCGAGCCTCCGGCGCTAATATTGCTGCCAGTTGCCGTACCATCTTTCTCAACAACCTGCCGGCTCCCGGAGGAGATATTTGTCGTGTCAGCTTTCCCGCCGCTCTTGATATTTTGTGTTCCGCTGTTGATATTGGTTCCCGTGGCAATACCATGATTATTTATATTCTGTGTGCCACCATTAATTATGGTATTTGTCGCGTTTCCGGCAACATCCATAACGCCGCCATTATCTATTCGGGTCGCATCAGCTTTAGCATTCGTTAAAACTGACATTGTTCCTTTATCTTTAATAATCGTCTTATTTGCCGAACCATATACGTCTAAATGACCACCGTTTTCCAGCAACACATTGTCTGCCACGTTATTGTGAATAGAGAATGCCCCTTCACTATTCGTACCGCTCACCGTCGACCTGTCAGTCATTGCTTTTAAAGCCGCGCCATCGTGCTGGGTAACATTCGTTGCCGTGCCCTCTCTAACATCAAGCACGCCACCGGAATATATTTCAATAACATTCGAGGTGCTCCTGCTATCAACAATTTGCGTCCCACCAGAATAGATCGTGGTAGTGTGCGCCGTTGACGTGTTTTGCAGCGTCTGCATTCCTCCATTTTTAATGGTGGTTATTTGTGCAGTGCTTGAATCAACATCCTGTCGACCACCATCTATTGTGGTGTCCAGCGCATGGCTCTTAATTGTTCTTTGGTCACCTCCATTTTTAATGATAGTGTTTTCTACAATACTCGAATCTACATACTGTCGGCCCCCATCTATTGTTGTGTTCGTTGCCAGACTTCCTTGTGTGATGTTCTGAGAACCAGATGTATTTATCGTCGTACCGTCAACATGCCCCTGAGTTGATACTGACTGGCCTCCACCATCAATGATTGTTCCATTTGCAGTCCCCCCACTTATGTGTGAATTACCACCCTTAATTGTCGTGTCATTGCTGATACCACCTGTATAAACATCCTGATTGCCACTCTCGATTATCGTGCCGGTGGAAATACCCCCGTCATGAATTGACTGTCTGCCACCGTTAATGGTTGTATTATTAGCCTGCCCCACAAAATTGTTATGACTTCCTATATCTTGATATCCACCAGATTCAATAAGACTTCCATTAGATACCCCGCCATGAACATTCTGCTGGCCATGGTTGATAATATGAGTGTTATTTGTTGTACCTCGTTCATCCACTCTTTGGACGCCATCTACAGTCTCATCGTTTACCACGCCAATAACGGTTGAAGTAAAAGCTGCCATCCCTGGTGGGGCATATATCAAAGCAGATATCAATAAGGAAAGTACTGAGCGGCGAAAATAATAGGGACTGGTCCTGTTCATAAATTTCATCCTCTGAAAAGTGAATACTGAGTAGCGTTTAAGCGACCTTAGCTCTGCTGCAACATCAGCCCACAGGCACCAGACCAGGGGATTCATCCTGAAGAGACAGCGCAAGTGTATTGTGTTCACCGCTCATCAAAGACATCATGATGAAATGATGATATTCCGCATAAGAAAGAGGCATTTTTTAAACGCAGTGCGCTGAAGTGTGGTTGGATAAAAAAGTCAATCCATTCAGGAAATACGGGCGTATTCTTTTCTTTCGACAATGAGGCCGTTGGCAAAATAAAATGATTTACATAATCGTTTCTGATGAATATCTTCTGCTCACATAAAAATCACACAATAACTTTGAGATCGCAGATTGTTTTACTTTTACAGCATTCGTCCCCCCATTGTTGGGCAAATATAGATTGGGCCAGAGCACGAAAGTTAATACCACGTTCTCACAGCTCCTCCAACAGCACGGCAAGATGCCGCATACTGCGCCCCAGTCGGTTTAGTTTACAGACTAGCAGTGCGTCCCCTACCGATAATGTCCTGAGCCGTTTGTTCTGTCCGGGCCTGCTGCCACGGTTATGCGCTGAAGTGGTAACTCTGAGCACGCAGTTCATCAGTCAGGCGTGGTACACCGTAACCCTATTATTGATGGGTAATATCAAAAAAACTTTCAGGCAGCTAAGGAAAGTTGAACCAGACATTAGATGAAATATTTCAACCAATTACAGCACCAATTCAGTCACTGCCAGCCCACCAAATAAATCAAGGGGTTACATGAAAACGTAGCCCCTTTTTCTTTGGTAGTGACACTAAAATGGATGTAGTGTGAAGAATAATCCCGTTTACTCAATCAATAATACATATTGTTTCAATCTACGTTATTATCTCTTTATAAAAATTGCCATTTATTTATCATTGAAAACTGCTTTTAGAACTTTATACAAGGGGCCTAGTCACAACAGGACTATTCTCAACGGGCTCATCCTCAGAGGAACTATCATCAAAGTCATCATCCATAGATGAAATACCATCGAATGGTGCCACGCCCGTGATCATTTTTATTTTTTTATTACGATCAGTTAAGACTCCATTTAAACCGTTTTCGCTCACAGGCTTTAATGATTTTTCATAACTCTCATTGTTAGCAGGCGTATTAAAAATACACGGAGTATCAACATCAAACAATGACGTTCCCCAGTTCACATATTTAATATCATAGTTACTGAAGTTCTGTCCAGAAAAGAAGCATCCCTTAAAATCCAATCCACGTAAATTATATAAACCACCCTCTTCTTTTTGGAGAGTAATGTTAATTTTGGCTATCTCCCGGACATCATCGCCATTTTTGTATTTGAATACCGTTTCAAGATGTTCTCCAGACAGCTTGACTTCTGGAAATAATTTGAAATTAAACCCTACATTATTATGTGTGAACGTAGATGAACAAAAGATGGAAAAAGCTTGCAGTGCTGAATTATAGCTATCGATTTTATCTTGAGGCTGCGCTCTTGGTAAAAACTTATAGCAACACTCATAAAAATTAAGTAGAAACTCTGATGACCTTCCATTTTTATCAAATAATACCCGCTGAAAATGCTGCACAAACTTATTCGTTTTTTCTTGAATATCTATGGTGTGTTCCTTTGACTCTAACAAAGATGAATCCTGTTGAAGTGCATTGCTCATCTGGTTGAGGAACAACTGCATTTCTTTCAACTTATCTCCATAGTGACCTTTAACTTGCTGAGAATTTTTAGTTACAGTTGAAACCTTATCTGTGTGGTTTTCATATAAATTAGGTGATTCCATACAGTCATTTGGCGGCGTTTCTGAAATAACACTACGCGTTCTACCTGGCTGAAGTGAAGCAACATGAAAATCACTTTTTCTTATATTGTCGAATAGGGTCTGTTCATTTCTCTTAGCGCATTCAATAAACTGATCAACATTATTTTTATTAGATGACAGGTTAATTTCAGAAACCGCATTTTCTTTGTTCTCCAGCTTTAGTTTAACGAGAAGGTCTTCCCACACCGTTTTTTTAAAAATACTACGTCAGGCTCACCATCAGCAACTAACTCTTGATTATTATCAAAGTGTACGTTGTATACTTTTAATTTATTTTCATTAGCATCATATTTAATACGTTTTAATTGTTCTCCGGATCCCATAATGACAAAAGCATTGCCTTCATGATATTTACATTCAGACATCATTTTTTGTAAAATTTCAAGAGCACCGTTATACGTCCCTGAGGCAGCTTCTTTACAAATTAATTTTATAATACTATAAGCTAGTAACTCCATGGATTTAGAAGATTTTCTTTCATTACAATTTCCACTATTTATAAATGTGCTAGTGTTAATTTCGTTGCTTTTACTAACTAACATTGTCTTTTCCTCAGTTAATGTCTACATGACTATTTTTAATGTTATTATTGTTTGTCACTATAAAAAATCGCTCATTTGAGACAATTGCTGGCATTAACAGCTTCATATGCTATACATGGTACTTTTAATTAATTTAGCACAGGAATGTTAAATTTAATAAACAAAAGGTTATTTCGCTGTATGATAAAAAAAACCGTTATAATTTATTAGTGAAAATCGTTTTTCAAGTGTTAGAAATTTATATCTCAATAGCGTTGGTTAATGAGCATAGCCACGCTCCTGTAACGCTCACAAAACTCATCTGCCTGCGGCGGGTGTTCTGGTCAGTAGTAGATGTTTAAGGCGTGGCAGAGACATTTCATCCTTACTCTACGGCATTGTTCTACATACATTGGTTGTGGTACTCACTCATCATCAGTGAGCGAACAGAGAATAGTTCAGTGATTTGAGTAATTAACCTGATTAAATGAAGGGGTATAATAAATGATAATACTCTGGCTTTATCGTTAATTACTTAATTCCACATGTAAGCAATTTGCCCGCTTGGCATAGCGGGCATTTTTTCCAGGTACTTTTGAATGAGTACTGATGGATAAATACATTGCAGTGGCGTGCCACGTACCAAAACACCAGCCCTCATTCGAAACCACCCACCGCACTTCTTCCTTGAAATGGCGTTAGTCATGAAATATAGACCGCCATCGAGTACCCCTTGTACCCTTAACTCTTCCTGATACGTGAATGCTGATTTGGTGGCCCTTGCTGGACTTGAACCAGCGACCAGGCGATTATGAGTCGTCTGCTCTAACCACTGAGCTAAAGGGCCTTGAATATGCAATAACAATACTTATAAACCACGCAATAAACATGATGATCTTATGATGTAAATAACAGATTTTTTATGCGTTCTCATCCATCCTGGGTCGTCAATACATGCGACATAAAACCCGACACCACCTCCATTCGCAAAGTCGATACTCGCAGTCAACAAGCAAATGTTAATAATTAGCACAATCTATAGTTATCATCGATTCAATGATACTTTGTAATGATTTTGTATCTAATAATATAAGTTTATTACATTAACTGAAGAGTTTTCGCATCATTATGATATCTGTTACTTTTCACCCCATAAAAATAAACTTCATATAGCAATATATTCTTTCATAGATCTTATTCTGCTAATCATTAGTTTCGTATGAGCGATTTTTGACAGTTGCCTCTCCAGACCACATCGATAATTAAAAAAACAGATTTAAGCATTATCCTTTTCCATATAAATATTGGATAAAAGTAGGACATCTGTTTGCAATTACTTTCACAACAATTAAACATTTTTATGTTTCCGTATACATCATATTACTCTACCATTAGAGGAACTTTATTATGTTTTCTATAAAACCAGGACCAAGAAATTTACCTATCGACAACCCCACATTGTTATCATGGAACATTACTGACGGGGATCTAAATTCCAAATTAAATACATTAGAATATCTAAACTGTATAACAAATATTATTAATTCTTGTGGAGTTTATCCTCAGGATTTAAAAGACAGAGAAATTATATCAACTTTTCACGCAGAAAAAGTTATTAATGATCTGTTAAAAAACGATTATAAAATTTCCCTTTTTCCAGATACAACTTACCGAGAGTTGAATAAAGCAGCACAGCGTAGCATTACAGCGCCAGACAGGATAGGAGAAGGAAAAACATGGGTTTATCAACGAGATACAATGATTGAAAGAGGTGATAACAGCGGTGTTCATCAGTATGGTCCAGCTGAACATTTCACTCACATTATATCTGACAAACCGTCTCCAAAAGATAAGTATGTTGCATATGCTATTAACATTCCTGACTATGAACTGGCAGCTGATGTATATAATATTAACGTAACGTCACCTTCCGGCCAGCAAGAAACATTTAAAATATTAATCAATCCAGAACATCTACGGCAAACACTTGAGCGTAAATCTCTTACTGCTGTTCAGAAATCACAATGTGAAATCATCACCCCCAAAAAACCTGGCGAAGCGATTCTTCATGCTTTTAATGCCACCTACCAGCAGATCAGAGAAAATATGTCTGAATTTGCACGTTGCCATTATGGGTATATACAAATCCCTCCAGTGACAACTTTCCGTGCCGACGGACCAGAAACTCCCGAAGAAGAAAAAGGTTACTGGTTTCACGCTTATCAACCCGAAGATCTTTGTACCATCCACAATCCAATGGGAGATTTGCAGGATTTTATCGCATTGGTTAAAGATGCTAAAAAATTTGGTATCGATATCATTCCTGATTATACCTTTAACTTTATGGGAATCGGGGGTAGTGGTAAAAATGACCTGGATTATCCCTCTGCTGATATACGAGCGAAGATCAGTAAAGATATAGAAGGTGGTATCCCTGGCTATTGGCAAGGTCAGGTTTTGATTCCATTCATTAAAGATCCAGTAACAAAAGAACGTAAACAAATCCATCCAGAAGATATACATCTCACTGCAAAAGACTTCGAAGCAAGTAAAGATAATATTTCTAAGGATGAATGGGAAAACCTCCATGCATTAAAAGAAAAGCGTTTAAATGGAATGCCTAAAACAACACCCAAAAGTGACCAGGTTATTATGTTGCAAAATCAATACGTTCGTGAAATGCGAAAATATGGCGTACGAGGTTTACGTTATGATGCGGCAAAACACTCAAAACATGAACAAATAGAAAGATCAATAACCCCACCGCTTAAAAATTATAATGAGCGGTTACACAATACTAACTTATTTAACCCAAAATATCATAAAAAAGCCGTTATGAATTACATGGAATATCTGGTAACTTGTCAGTTGGATGAACAACAAATGTCATCGCTGCTTTATGAAAGAGATGATTTAAGCGCCATTGATTTTTCATTGCTCATGAAAACGATAAAAGCCTTTTCATTTGGTGGAGATCTCCAAACCCTTGCATCAAAACCGGGTTCCACAATCTCAAGTATCCCATCAGAAAGACGGATATTGATTAACATTAACCACGATTTTCCTAACAATGGTAATCTTTTCAATGACTTTCTATTTAACCATCAACAAGATGAACAATTAGCAATGGCATATATGGCCGCTCTCCCATTCAGCAGGCCTTTAGTTTACTGGGATGGCCAAGTATTAAAATCAACGACTGAAATTAAAAATTATGATGGGTCCACGCGTGTCGGCGGTGAGGCGTAGCTTAATAAAGGTTGCTCTACCTATCAGCAGCTCTACAATGAATTCCACGCATTATATATAGATAAAGCAGGAATATGGAGCGCATTTGAGGGTGTATTTGCAACTAAAAACGTTCTGGCCTTTAGTCGTGGGGATTCTGTGAACATTAATCACTCTCCTCATGATGGACTAGTTATAATAAATAAAGGAAACGAAGAAGTTGAAGGTACCTGGCCTAACAAATTGCAACCAGGAATATATAAAAACATGGGGAGTAATAGCGTTAACATTATTATTAATAATACCCGAAAAATTATCCCCCCTGGTAAAGTATTTACGCTTAGAGGCGGAACTCTAAATATCAATATTCCTGGGCGTAGCGCTCTTCTTTTAGGGAAAACAGGAGAACCGCCGAACTATCTCTATTTGTAATTTAATGTAATATCTGCCCTGCTAAAACGGGGCAGATAATATGTTTAGTTTACTAACGGTCATTTTGCAGTGAAGCCATTTACTGTTTTTTATCGACCAGATAATCTGTTCTCTGATGGTAATTCCCCCCTAACCTGTTGCTTTAGTTATTCATTTCCTGTCTCACTTTGCCTTAATACCCTACGTTAAATGTTACTAATTTGTTGCTTTTGATCACAATAAGAAAACAATATGTCGCTTTTGTGCGCATTTTTCAGAAATGTAGATATTTTTAGATTATGGCTACGAAATGAGCATCGCCATGTCACCCTACATCTCATAAGAGGATCGCTTCTGATGAATGCACTGACCGCCGTACAAAATAACGCTGTCGATTCAGGCCAGGACTATAGCGGATTCACTCTCATCCCGTCGGCGCAATCCCCGCGTCTGCTGGAACTCACCTTCACCGAACAGACGACCAAACAGTTTCTCGAACAGGTTGCCGAATGGCCCGTGCAGGCGCTGGAGTACAAATCGTTTCTGCGTTTTCGGGTAGGCAAAATTCTTGACGATCTGTGTGCGAATCAGCTGCAACCATTGCTGTTGAAGACCCTGCTAAACCGTGCTGAAGGTGCGCTGTTGATCAATGCGGTGGGTATCGATGATGTGGCGCAGGCAGATGAGATGGTGAAGCTGGCAACGGCGGTAGCGCATCTGATTGGTCGCTCAAATTTCGATGCGATGAGCGGTCAGTATTACGCGCGTTTTGTGGTGAAAAATGTCGATAACTCAGACAGCTATCTGCGTCAGCCGCATCGCGTAATGGAGTTGCACAACGACGGCACCTACGTCGAAGAGATCACTGATTACGTGCTGATGATGAAAATCGATGAGCAAAACATGCAGGGCGGAAATTCGCTGCTGCTGCATCTCGATGACTGGGAACATCTGGACCACTATTTCCGCCACCCGCTGGCGCGTCGCCCAATGCGCTTTGCCGCGCCGCCGAGTAAAAACGTCAGCAAAGATGTTTTCCATCCGGTGTTCGACGTCGACCAGCAGGGCCGCCCGGTGATGCGCTATATCGACCAGTTCGTCCAGCCGAAAGACTTCGAAGAAGGCGTGTGGTTGAGCGAGCTTTCGGACGCCATTGAAACCAGCAAAGGCATTCTTTCTGTGCCCGTTCCCGTTGGCAAATTCCTGTTGATTAACAACCTGTTCTGGCTGCACGGTCGCGACCGCTTTACTCCGCACCCGGATCTGCGCCGTGAACTGATGCGTCAGCGTGGCTATTTCGCTTACGCCACTCACCACTACCAGACGCATCAGTAGCGCAAAGGAATTGAGCGGATGTATGATTTTGTGATTATTGGCGGTGGCATCATCGGCATGTCGACCGCCATGCAACTGATTGATGTCTACCCGGACGCCCGCATTGCGTTGCTGGAAAAAGAGTCCGGCCCGGCCTGTCACCAGACGGGCCACAACAGCGGCGTGATCCATGCCGGGGTTTATTACACGCCCGGTAGCCTGAAGGCACAGTTTTGCCTGGCGGGAAACCGCGCCACTAAAGCCTTTTGCGATCAAAACGGCATTCGCTATGACAACTGCGGCAAGATGCTGGTCGCCACCTCTGAACTCGAAATGGAACGGATGCGCGCGTTGTGGGAACGCACGGCGGCAAACGGTATCGAGCGCGAGTGGTTAAACGCCGATGAACTGCGCGAGCGCGAACCGAATATCACCGGGCTTGGCGGTATTTTTGTGCCGTCCAGCGGCATTGTCAGCTACCGCGAAGTAACGGCGGCGATGGCAAAAATTTTCCAGGCCAGAGGCGGCGAGATTATCTATAACGCCGAAGTCAGCGGCCTCAGTGAGCATAAAAACGGCGTGGTGATACGTACCCGCCAGGGCGGCGAATATGAAGCATCGACGCTGATTAGCTGTTCCGGGCTGATGGCTGACCGGCTGGTGAAAATGCTCGGACTCGAACCGGGCTTTATCATCTGCCCGTTCCGTGGCGAGTATTTCCGCCTTGCGCCGGAGCATAACCAGATTGTTAACCACCTGATTTACCCCATCCCCGACCCGGCAATGCCGTTTTTGGGCGTGCATCTCACCCGCATGATCGACGGCAGCGTGACCGTCGGGCCAAACGCGGTGCTGGCGTTCAAACGCGAAGGCTATCGCAAGCGCGACTTCTCATTTAGCGACACGCTGGAGATTTTGGGCTCGTCGGGGATTCGCCGGGTGCTGCAAAACCATCTACGCTCAGGACTGGGCGAGATGAAAAACTCGCTGTGCAAAAGCGGCTATCTGCGGCTGGTGCAAAAGTATTGTCCCCGGCTTTCGTTAAGCGATCTCCAGCCCTGGCCCGCCGGTGTGCGGGCGCAGGCGGTATCGCCGGACGGCAAGCTGATTGACGATTTTCTGTTTGTCACCACCCCGCGCACGATCCACACCTGCAATGCGCCCTCCCCGGCAGCGACATCAGCAATTCCTATTGGTGCGCATATTGTCAGCAAGGTACAAACGCTGTTGGCAAGCCAGAGTAACCCCGGACGCACGCTGCGAGCGGCACGTAGTGTGGATGCCTTACACGCCGCATTTAATCAATAACCTTTGAAAACAGGACGTAACAATGAAACTTAACGACAGTAAATTATTCCGCCAGCAGGCGTTGATTAACGGGGAATGGCTGGACGCCAACAATGGCGAGGTCATCGATGTCACCAATCCGGCGAACGGCGACAAGCTGGGTAGCGTACCCAAAATGGGCGCTGATGAAACCCGCGCCGCTATCGACGCCGCCAACCGCGCTCTGCCCGCCTGGCGTGCGCTCACCGCCAAAGAACGCGCCAACATTCTGCGCAACTGGTTCAATTTGATGATGGAGCATCAGGACGATTTAGCGCGCCTGATGACCCTCGAACAGGGCAAACCGCTGGCTGAAGCGAAAGGCGAAATCAGCTACGCCGCCTCCTTTATTGAGTGGTTTGCTGAAGAAGGCAAACGCATTTATGGCGACACCATTCCTGGTCATCAGGCCGATAAGCGCCTGATTGTTATCAAGCAGCCGATTGGCGTCACCGCAGCTATCACGCCGTGGAACTTCCCGGCGGCGATGATTACCCGCAAAGCCGGTCCGGCGCTGGCGGCAGGCTGCACCATGGTGCTGAAGCCTGCCAGTCAGACGCCGTTCTCTGCGCTGGCGCTGGCAGAGCTGGCGATCCGCGCGGGCATTCCGGCTGGCGTATTTAACGTGGTGACCGGTTCTGCCGGCGCAGTCGGTAACGAACTGACCAGCAACCCGCTGGTGCGCAAGCTGTCGTTTACCGGTTCGACCGAAATTGGCCGCCAGTTAATGGAACAGTGCGCGAAAGACATCAAAAAAGTGTCGCTGGAGCTGGGCGGCAACGCGCCGTTTATCGTCTTTGACGATGCCGACCTCGACAAAGCCGTGGAAGGTGCGCTGTCCTCGAAATTCCGCAACGCCGGGCAAACCTGCGTCTGCGCCAACCGCCTGTATGTGCAGGACGGCGTGTATGACCGCTTTGCCGAAAAATTGCAGCAGGCGGTGAGCAAATTGCACATCGGCGACGGGCTGGAGAAAGGCGTCACCATCGGGCCGCTGATCGATGAAAAAGCGGTAGCAAAAGTGGAAGAGCATATTGCCGATGCGCTGGAGAAAGGTGCGCGTGTGGTTTGCGGCGGTAAAGCGGATGAACGCGGCGGCAACTTCTTCCAGCCGACCATTCTGGTGGACGTTCCGGCTAACGCCAAAGTGTCGAAAGAAGAGACGTTTGGCCCCCTCGCCCCGCTGTTCCGCTTTAAAGATGAAGCCGATGTGATTGCGCAGGCCAATGACACCGAGTTTGGCCTTGCCGCCTATTTCTACGCCCGTGATTTAAGCCGCGTCTTCCGCGTGGGCGAAGCGCTGGAGTACGGCATCGTCGGCATCAATACCGGCATTATTTCCAATGAAGTGGCCCCGTTCGGCGGCATCAAAGCCTCGGGTCTGGGTCGTGAAGGTTCGAAGTATGGCATCGAAGATTACTTAGAAATCAAATATATGTGCATCGGTCTTTAACTGGAGAACGCGAATGAGCAGCAATAAAGAGTTAATGCAGCGCCGCAGTCAGGCGATTCCCCGTGGCGTTGGGCAAATTCACCCGATTTTCGCTGACCGCGCGGAAAACTGCCGGGTGTGGGACGTTGAAGGCCGTGAGTATCTTGATTTCGCGGGCGGGATTGCGGTGCTCAATACCGGGCACTTGCATCCGAAAGTGGTGGCTGCGGTGGAAGCGCAGTTGAAAAAACTGTCGCACACCTGCTTCCAGGTGCTGGCCTACGAGCCGTATCTGGAGCTGTGCGAGATTATGAATCAGAAGGTGCCGGGCGATTTCGCCAAGAAAACGCTGCTGGTTACGACCGGTTCCGAAGCGGTGGAAAACGCGGTGAAAATCGCCCGCGCCGCCACCAAACGTAGCGGCACCATCGCTTTTAGCGGCGCGTATCACGGGCGCACGCATTACACGCTGGCGCTGACCGGCAAGGTGAATCCGTACTCTGCGGGCATGGGGCTGATGCCGGGTCATGTTTATCGCGCGCTTTATCCTTGCCCGCTGCACGGCATAAGCGAGGATGACGCTATCGCCAGCATCCACCGGATCTTCAAAAATGATGCCGCGCCGGAAGATATCGCCGCCATCGTGATTGAGCCGGTTCAGGGCGAAGGCGGTTTCTACGCCGCGTCGCCAGCCTTTATGCAGCGTTTACGCGCGCTGTGTGACGAGCACGGGATCATGCTGATTGCCGATGAAGTGCAGAGCGGCGCGGGGCGTACCGGCACGCTGTTTGCGATGGAGCAGATGGGCGTTGCGCCGGATCTTACCACCTTTGCGAAATCGATCGCGGGCGGCTTCCCGCTGGCGGGCGTCACCGGGCGCGCGGAAGTGATGGATGCCGTCGCTCCAGGCGGTCTGGGCGGCACCTATGCCGGTAACCCGATTGCCTGCGTGGCGGCGCTGGAAGTGTTGAAGGTGTTTGAGCAGGAAAATCTGCTGCAAAAAGCCAACGATCTGGGGCAGAAGCTGAAAGACGGATTATTGGCGATCGCCGAAAAACACACCGAGATCGGCGACGTTCGCGGGCTGGGGGCGATGATTGCTATCGAGCTGTTTGAAGGTGGCGATCACAGTAAACCGGACGCCAGACTCACCGCCGACATCGTGGCGCGCGCCCGCGATAAAGGCCTGATTCTTCTCTCCTGCGGCCCGTATTACAACGTGCTGCGCATCCTTGTACCGCTCACCATTGAAGACGCTCAGATCCGTCAGGGTCTGGAGATCATCAGCCAGTGTTTTGCTGAGGCGAAGCAGTAGCTATGTCCGTTTGTAAGAGTTAACCGTTGCTAAGGGAATGATAACGATGCAGTAAAAAATAATAACGATGAGGCGAACGACAAAGTTAAAAACGACTGCGGACAGTCCCCTCGCCCCTCTGGGGAGAGGGTTAGGGTGAGGGGTAAAACACGCGGCTAAACCCTCCCCTGGCCCTCTCGCTGAGTGAGAAGGAGAAAACCATCCCGCTTTCGTTTTTAAGATTTTGTTGACCGTCTCAATTAAACGCGTGACCCGGCGCGGGAAATGTCGGGGCGCTCTCCCAAGTGACACACTTTCGAGAGGATTCAGGATGGGACAATCATCGCAACCACATGAGTTAGGCGGCGGGCTGAAGTCACGCCACGTCACCATGTTGTCTATTGCCGGTGTTATCGGCGCAAGTCTGTTTGTCGGTTCCAGCGTCGCCATCGCCGAAGCGGGCCCGGCGGTATTACTGGCCTATCTGTTCGCCGGATTACTGGTGGTTATGATTATGCGGATGTTGGCGGAAATGGCGGTTGCCACGCCCGATACCGGTTCGTTTTCCACCTATGCCGATAAAGCCATTGGTCGCTGGGCGGGCTATACCATCGGCTGGTTGTACTGGTGGTTTTGGGTACTGGTTATCCCGCTGGAAGCCAACATCGCCGCTATGATCCTGCACTCGTGGGTTCCAGGCATTCCCATCTGGTTATTTTCCCTCGTCATTACCCTCGCCTTAACTGGCAGTAATTTATTAAGCGTTAAAAACTACGGCGAATTTGAGTTCTGGCTGGCGCTGTGCAAAGTCATCGCTATCCTGGCCTTTATTTTCCTTGGTGCAGTCGCAATTAGCGGTTTTTACCCGTATGCCGAAGTGAGCGGGATCTCAAGATTGTGGGATAGCGGCGGCTTTATGCCCAACGGCTTCGGTGCGGTATTAAGCGCGATGTTGATCACCATGTTCTCGTTTATGGGCGCAGAAATTGTCACCATTGCCGCCGCGGAATCCGACACGCCGGAAAAACATATTGTCCGCGCCACCAACTCGGTTATCTGGCGTATTTCTATCTTCTATTTGTGCTCTATTTTTGTCGTAGTGGCGTTAATACCGTGGAATATGCCGGGGCTGAAAGCCGTTGGTTCTTATCGCTCGGTTCTGGAATTGCTCAATATTCCCCATGCGAAATTAATCATGGACTGCGTGATATTACTTTCCGTAACCAGCTGTCTGAACTCGGCGCTGTATACCGCGTCAAGGATGCTCTACTCCTTAAGCCGTCGCGGTGATGCGCCCGCGGTAATGGGCAAAATCAACCGCAGTAAAACCCCGTATGTGGCGGTGTTACTCTCCACCGGAGCGGCATTTTTAACGGTGGTGGTGAACTATTACGCACCTGCGAAAGTGTTTAAATTCCTGATAGACAGCTCCGGTGCTATCGCCCTGCTGGTTTATTTAGTCATCGCCGTTTCACAGTTGCGGATGCGTAAAATTCTGCGAGCAGAAGGAAGCGAAATTCGCTTGCGCATGTGGCTTTACCCGTGGCTCACCTGGCTGGTAATAGGCTTTATTACCTTTGTGTTGGTAGTGATGCTATTCCGCCCGGCGCAACAGTTAGAAGTGATCTCCACCGGCTTATTAGCGATAGGGATTATCTGTACCGTGCCGATTATGGCGCGCTGGAAAAAGCTGGTATTGTGGCAAAAAACACCCGTTCATAATACGCGCTGATAATGATCAGGAGTCACACCATGACCATTACGTCTCTGGATGGCTATCGCTGGCTGAAGAACGATATTATTCGCGGTAATTTTCAACCGGATGAAAAATTACGAATGAGTTTGCTGACATCGCGTTATGCACTTGGCGTTGGGCCGTTACGGGAAGCTCTTTCGCAACTGGTGGCGGAACGGCTGGTCACGGTGGTGAATCAAAAAGGGTATCGGGTGGCGTCTATGTCAGAGCAGGAGCTGCTCGATATTTTCGACGCCCGCGCCAATATGGAAGCGATGCTGGTCAGTCTGGCGATTGCCCGCGGTGGCGATGAATGGGAGGCAGACGTTCTCGCAAAAGCGCATCTGCTGAGTAAGCTGGAGGCCTGTGACGCCAGCGAGAAAATGCTTGATGAGTGGGATCTGCGTCATCAGGCGTTTCATACTGCAATTGTGGCGGGCTGTGGTTCTCACTATTTGCTGCAAATGCGTGAACGGTTGTTTGATCTGGCGGCGCGCTATCGATTTATCTGGCTGCGGCGAACAGTGCTTTCGGTGGAAATGCTGGAGGATAAACACGATCAGCACCAGACCCTGACTGCGGCGGTACTGGCGCGAGATACCGCGCGCGCCAGTGAGTTAATGCGCCAGCATTTACTGACGCCAATTCCCATTATCCAGCAGGCGATGGCTGGCAATTAACTACTCTTCCGGAATACGCAACACTTGCCCCGGATAAATTTTATCCGGGCTTTTTAGCATCGGTTTATTCGCTTCGAAGATTTTATTGTACAGATTAGCGTTACCGTAGACCTGTTTGGAAATGGCACTCAGAGTGTCGCCAGACTTAACGGTATAAAACTGGCTGGCAGTGGCTGGTGTCGCCGTTTTCACCTGATCATCGACACTGGCAATACCGGAAATATTCCCCACCGCAACAAGGATTTTCTCCTTCGCCTCCTGACTCAGGCCGTCACCAGTGACCGTCGCTTTGCCGTCGGCAATTTGAATATTCACTTTATCGGCATCCGGTATACCGGTTTTGTTCAGATGCTCCTGCACCTTCTTCGCCTGATCGTCTTTATCGTGCTGACCTGTAACCGCGTCCCAGAGTTTTTCTCCGGCATCTTTCACAAAATTGAACAGACCCATAGCTACCTCATTCGTTAACGGAAACACTCAGAAAGTGTAGCAGAGGAACGCGGCGCGTTAACGCCGCGGGGGTGAGCACAGGTTTAATCGCGGGTTTGCACCCAGAACGCGTGAATCAAACCGGGGATATACCCAAGCAGTGTCAGCAGAATATTAATAATGAACGCCCAACCGAACCCTTTACCGAGCAGCACGCCGAGCGGCGGCAGAATGATGGTGATGACGATTCTCCAGAAACCCATATGTACTCCCTATAAGAAAATTACTCATTGTTTAAAAAGAGATTTTATCTCTTAAGCGTAGTAATTTTAGCGGAGCCTGCCAGTTTCAGCTTACGCTTTTACTCTCATTTACGCGGCTGATGCTAGCATATGTTGTATTTTTAGTTTAGAGTTTACTTAATTTAGAAAACACTTAAATAACTATGACTGAACTCGCGCAATTACAGGCCAGTGCCGAACAGGCAGCGGCCTTATTGAAAGCAATGAGCCACCCTAAACGATTGCTGATTCTGTGCATGCTTAGCGGTTCCCCCGGCACCAGCGCGGGAGAGCTGACGCGCATTACCGGACTGAGTGCCTCTGCGACATCACAGCATCTCGCTCGTATGCGGGACGAAGGGCTTATCGACAGCCAACGGGATGCCCAACGCATTCTATATTCCATTAAAAATGAGGCGGTAAATGCCATTATCGCCACCCTGAAAAATGTCTATTGTCCGTAAGGAGTCACTATGGCTTTGACAACCATTTCGCCGCATGATGCACAAGAATTAATCGCACGCGGCGCAAAGTTAATCGATATTCGTGATGCTGATGAATATCTTCGTGAACATATTCCTGAAGCAGATCTGGCTCCATTATCCGTGCTGGAACAGTCAGGTCTTCCGGCTAAATTACGTCACGAGCAAATTATATTCCACTGCCAGGCAGGTAAACGCACCAGTAATAATGCCGATAAATTAGCAGCGATTGCCGCCCCCGCAGAAATATTTTTACTCGAAGATGGGATTGATGGCTGGAAAAAAGCAGGATTGCCAGTAGCGGTAAATAAATCTCAACCCTTGCCGTTAATGCGCCAGGTGCAGATCGCTGCGGGTGGTTTAATATTAATCGGCGTTGTACTGGGTTATACCGTAAATAGCGGTTTCTTCTTATTAAGCGGCTTTGTTGGTGCCGGGTTACTGTTTGCAGGAATTAGCGGTTTTTGTGGGATGGCAAGGTTGTTAGATAAGATGCCGTGGAACCAACGAGCTTGAGAAGCGACGCCGGACGCGCCCTAGCAGCGACATCCGGCCTCAGTAATTAGATCAGGAAATCGTCGAGAGATTTACCTTCTGCCAGCGCCTGAGCAATTGGCTTCGGTGTACGGCCCTGACCGGTCCAGGTTTTAGTTTCACCGTTAACATCGGTGAATTTATATTTCGCCGGACGCGGCTGGCGTTTTTTACCAGCGCGTGGTGCAGCAGCAGAGCTATTACCCAATAACTCTTCCGGGTTAATTCCGTCAGCTTTCATCAGCTCCAGCCAGGTACTAATTTTTTCCTGGCGCTCTGCCAGTTCACGCTGCTGCTGTTCTTCTTCTTCACGTCTTTCTTTAGTGACAACCCTGAATTTTTCGAGCATTTCTTCAAGAACGTCAATGGAGAATTCGCGAGCCATCGCACGGAGAGTGCGAATGTTATTTAAACTTTGTAACATTACGGACATAATAAAGAAAACCTTTTAACGCCAAAACAAAAAAGTATTTCGTCGCGTAGTGTAAGCGATCACTTATTATATTTCCACAAAATTTAATCTATTTACAGTCCTGCGCGAGATTATTTCAGCTGTTATTTTCTGAAACTCTCAGAATAATTTCAAGATTATATATTAGCCATTTTGATGAGTAATTTAGATTATTGGTGAACAGAACGGCGCTCTCTGCTCGCTAATTCCGCAAGCCTGACAAAACCGAAGTGAATAAAAATGCAATATAACAGAATAAAAGAAAACACCCCTCACTGGTGCTTTCTGCTGTTAATGTACATTTTCTGGCATAAAAAATACTGTAAATGACACGGTCACGACATACACCGAATTCTCTACGCTTATAGCGTTACCTCACCCCCAAACTTTCATTAGTGAAATTAAAGGAAAGGTCATATCTAATTGATTTAATTGAAAATAAATCATATCGGCATGTAAAAATCCACAATGTACAAAAAACGAGCCGTTACGGAATATTTTATCTACAAAAACTGACTAAATAAAAATTTTTCACTAATTGATTAGTCATAGCCAGCGATATACGCTATGCGAAAATGCAGATGGCAATGAGATCCACTGTTTTCATCTCCATTAACATCCCATTACGCTTTTATTAAGGAGCATTAGCATGTTCTCACCGCAGTCACGCTTGCGTCATGCAGTTGCAGATACGTTCGCGATGGTTGTTTACTGTTCTGTCGTGAACATGTGTATTGAAGTTTTCCTCTCCGGAATGAGCTTCGAACAGTCTTTTTATTCCAGATTGGTAGCGATTCCGGTGAACATCTTAATTGCATGGCCATACGGTATGTACCGTGATCTGTTTATGCGCGCGGCACGCAAAGTTAGCCCGTCGGGCTGGATAAAAAATCTGGCGGATATCCTGGCTTATGTGACGTTCCAGTCACCGGTGTATGTGGCGATCTTGTTAGTGGTGGGCGCAGACTGGCATCAGATTATGGCGGCGGTCAGTTCAAACATCGTTGTTTCGATGTTGATGGGGGCGGTTTATGGCTACTTCCTCGATTATTGCCGCCGACTGTTTAAAGTCAGCCGTTACCAGCAGGTAAAAGCCTGACTCTTCTTTTCGCGACTGGCATCGCCAGTCGCGTCTTTAACTGGCTTCGCCAAATAAACCATTCAAATAACGTTCAAGCGCAACACGCGAACTAAAGCCATGCGGGATACCGTAATGCTCGTGTCGCTCGCCTGCTAAATAGAGCGGAAATTGCTGGTAATGATCGCAAGTTTTAATATCGGAAGCGGGTTCAGCCAGTGTCGAACTGCGTTCTTTTAATGTTGGATGAATTACCAGAGCGGTACGTCCCATTCGCGCTTCGCGATTAACATAGACATAATTTTCCCCACGGCGGTAACCATACGCTTTCTGGGTTACCACATCGACAGTAAAACCGACTTTTTCAAGTACGCGCGCCACCTCGTCTGGTCGTAAATACATATTTGATCCTCGTTATTATCAACCGCGGGCCTACCTTACCTGATTGCGCATTCACAACGCTTTCAGAAAAGTCCATAAAGCCGCGATGAACCTCAGTTAAGAAAATTATGGTCTACACTGAAAATTACATCGAATTCTAATGGGGGATCATATGTTTAACCGACCGAACCGCAACGACGTTGATGATGGCGTGCAGGATATCCAGAATGATGTCAATCAATTAGCTGACAGCCTCGAATCTGTATTGAAGTCCTGGGGCAGCGACGCCAAAGGGGAAGCTAAAGCCGCACGCAGTAAAGCTCAGGCATTGCTGAAAGAAACCAGGGCGCGAATGCATGGTCGTACTCGCGTCCAGCAAGCCGCGCGCGATGCCGTTGGCTGCGCGGATTCTTTTGTTCGTGAAAGACCCTGGTGTAGCGTGGGTACAGCAGCTGCGGTAGGTATTTTTATCGGCGCACTGTTAAGCATGCGCAAATCGTAGTGCAAAAATGATAATAAATACGCGTCTTTGACCCCGAAGCCTGTCTTCGGGGTTTCTTTTTGCCTGGTGAATCACAAAAATCCCCCTACCCCGTCACGCTCATATCCAGGGTAATTTCGACCACTATTTGCTATATATTGTGTGGTTGAATCTTTTTTCAACTACATCTAGTATCTCTGTATCAACAGAGAGACAACCCGACGCGTATCATCGCGCCGTATCTTCATTTTAAACGGAAATACGAATCATGCGCATTACTATTTACACTCGTAACGATTGCGTTCAGTGCCACGCCACCAAACGGGCGATGGAAAACCGGGGCTTTGATTTTGAAATGATTAATGTCGATCGCGTTCCTGAAGCGGCAGAAGCGTTGCGTGCTCAGGGCTTTCGTCAGTTGCCGGTAGTGATTGCTGGCGATCTTAGCTGGTCTGGTTTCCGTCCGGACATGATTAACCGTCTGCATCCAGCGCCACACGCGGCCAGTGCATGAGCCAACTCGTCTACTTTTCCAGCAGCTCCGAAAATACGCAGCGTTTTATCGAACGTTTAGGTCTGCCCGCGGTGCGCATCCCGCTCAATGAGCGGGAACGGATTCAGGTAGACGAGCCTTACATCCTGATCGTGCCCTCTTACGGCGGCGGCGGTACGGCTGGCGCGGTGCCACGACAGGTAATTCGCTTTTTAAACGACGAGCACAACCGGGCGTTGCTTCGCGGCGTTATTGCTTCGGGTAATCGCAACTTTGGTGAGGCGTATGGCCGTGCCGGAGATGTGATAGCCCGGAAATGCGGCGTGCCGTGGCTGTACCGCTTTGAACTCATGGGTACGCAAAGCGATATCGAAAACGTTCGTAAAGGAGTAACCGAATTTTGGCAACGACAACCGCAGAATGCCTGACGCAGGAAACGATGGATTACCACGCGCTGAATGCGATGCTTAACCTCTACGATAGCGCAGGTCGCATTCAGTTCGATAAAGACCGCCAGGCCGTTGACGCCTTTATTGCGACGCATGTGCGTCCGAACAGTGTGACCTTCAGTAGCCAGCAGCAGCGCCTGAACTGGCTGGTCAACGAAGGTTACTATGATGAAAGCGTTCTTAATCGCTACTCTCGCGACTTTGTCATTACGCTGTTTGCCCACGCACACACCAGCGGTTTTCGTTTCCAGACATTCCTCGGGGCATGGAAGTTTTACACCAGCTATACGTTGAAGACATTCGACGGTAAACGTTATCTGGAAGATTTTGCCGATCGAGTAACGATGGTGGCGCTGACGCTGGCACAAGGCGATGAGACGCTGGCGTTGCAACTGACCGATGAAATGCTGTCAGGACGCTTTCAGCCAGCCACGCCAACATTCCTCAACTGCGGTAAGCAGCAGCGCGGCGAACTGGTTTCCTGTTTTTTGCTGCGTATTGAAGACAATATGGAGTCGATTGGTCGGGCGGTAAATTCCGCACTGCAGCTGTCGAAACGCGGCGGCGGCGTAGCATTTTTGCTGTCGAATCTGCGAGAAGCGGGCGCGCCAATTAAACGTATTGAAAATCAATCTTCTGGCGTAATTCCGGTGATGAAAATGCTGGAAGACGCATTTTCCTATGCCAACCAACTCGGCGCTCGTCAGGGGGCTGGTGCAGTCTATTTACATGCTCATCATCCCGATATTCTGCGTTTTCTCGACACGAAACGGGAAAATGCCGACGAAAAAATCCGCATTAAAACACTGTCGCTTGGCGTGGTGATCCCGGATATCACTTTCCATCTGGCAAAAGAGAATGCGCAGATGGCGCTGTTTTCGCCTTATGACGTAGAGCGAGTTTATGGCAAGCCGTTTGCCGATGTGGCCATCAGCCAACACTATGACGAACTGGTTGCCGATGAACGCATTCGCAAAAAATACCTCAACGCCCGTGATTTCTTCCAGCGACTGGCAGAAATCCAGTTTGAGTCCGGCTATCCCTACATCATGTATGAAGACACGGTAAACCGTGCTAACCCTATCGCCGGGCGCATAAATATGAGCAATCTCTGCTCAGAAATTTTGCAGGTTAACAGCGCCTCAGAGTATGACGAGAATCTCGACTATACCCGCACAGGCCATGATATTTCCTGCAATTTAGGTTCGTTGAATATTGCGCACACCATGGATTCCCCCGATTTTGCCCGCACGGTAGAGACTGCCGTGCGCGGTTTAACGGCAGTATCAGATATGAGTCATATCCGCAGCGTGCCGTCCATCGAAGCCGGAAATGCCGCCTCGCACGCCATCGGACTGGGGCAGATGAATTTACACGGCTATCTGGCGCGAGAAGGCATCGCTTATGGTTCGCCGGAAGCACTGGATTTCACCAATCTCTATTTCTATGCCATCACCTGGCATGCACTGCGTACCTCGATGTTGCTGGCACGCGAACGCGGTGAAACCTTCGCCGGGTTCAAACAGTCACGCTATGCCAGTGGTGAATATTTTAGCCAATATCTGCAAGGGAACTGGCAGCCGAAAACGGCGAAAGTTGGCGAACTGTTTACCCGTAGCGGTATTACGTTACCTACCCGTGAGATGTGGGCGCAGCTGCGCGACGACGTGATGCGCTACGGCATATACAACCAGAATCTTCAGGCGGTGCCGCCAACCGGTTCTATCTCTTATATCAACCATGCTACGTCGAGTATTCATCCGATTGTGGCGAAAGTAGAGATACGCAAAGAGGGCAAAACAGGACGCGTTTACTACCCTGCCCCGTTTATGACTAACGAGAATCTGGCGCTGTATCAGGACGCTTACGAAATTGGCGCAGAAAAGATCATCGACACCTACGCGGAAGCGACTCGCCATGTCGATCAGGGGCTGTCGCTGACGCTTTTTTTCCCCGATACCGCCACCACTCGCGATATCAACAAAGCGCAGATTTACGCCTGGCGCAAGGGTATCAAAACGCTCTATTACATCCGCCTGCGTCAGATGGCGCTGGAAGGCACTGAAATTGAAGGCTGCGTCTCCTGTGCACTTTAAGGAATATCTATGAAACTCTCACGTATCAGCGCCATCAACTGGAACAAGATATCTGACGATAAAGATCTGGAGGTGTGGAATCGCCTGACCAGCAATTTCTGGCTACCAGAAAAGGTGCCGCTGTCGAACGATATTCCTGCCTGGCAGACATTAACTGTCGTAGAACAACAACTGACGATGCGCGTTTTTACTGGCCTGACGCTGCTCGACACGCTGCAAAATGTTATCGGCGCGCCTTCTCTGATGCCCGATGCACTCACGCCTCATGAAGAAGCGGTATTATCGAATATCAGCTTTATGGAAGCGGTTCATGCCCGCTCTTACAGTTCGATTTTCTCGACGCTATGCCAGACCAAAGATGTCGATGCCGCCTACGCCTGGAGTGAAGAAAACGCACCGTTGCAGCGAAAAGCTCAGATTATTCAGCAACATTATCGCGGTGATGATCCGCTGAAAAAGAAAATCGCCAGTGTGTTTCTTGAATCTTTTTTGTTCTATTCCGGTTTCTGGCTGCCGATGTATTTTTCCAGCCGCGGAAAGCTGACCAATACCGCGGACCTGATCCGTCTGATTATCCGCGATGAAGCAGTCCACGGTTACTACATAGGCTATAAATATCAGAAAAACATGGAAAAGATATCTCTGGGACAACGTGAAGAGTTGAAGAGTTTCGCCTTCGATTTGTTGCTGGAACTCTACGACAACGAGTTGCAATACACCGATGAGCTGTACGCCGAAACCCCGTGGGCTGACGATGTGAAAGCGTTTCTCTGTTACAACGCCAATAAGGCTTTGATGAATCTGGGCTACGAACCGTTATTTCCCGCAGAAATGGCGGAAGTGAATCCGGCAATCCTCGCCGCGCTTTCGCCGAATGCCGATGAAAATCACGATTTCTTTTCCGGTTCAGGCTCCTCTTATGTGATGGGGAAAGCGGTTGAAACAGAAGATGAAGACTGGAATTTCTGAGGGTGTTATTTTCAAAAATATCACTACCCGCAGCAGGGAAATAATTCCCGCCAAATAGCTTTTTATCACGCAAATATTCTGTAGTGATCTACACTGATACTCTGTTGCATTATTCGCCTGAAACTACAATATTCAGGCGTTTTTTCGCTATCTATGACAAAAAATATCAACTTTTCTCGATTTGCTCTCAGCCCTTATATCACGGGAAATTCCGGCGATTTGCTCGCATCAATATTCATGCCACATTTGCCCTCAGGGGTTGCCTCAGATTCTCAGTATGTTAGGGTAGAAAAAAGTGACTATTTCCATTGGGTAATATATCGACATAAACAAATAAAGGAATCTTTCTATTGCATGGCAATTAAATTAGAAATTAAAAATCTTTATAAAATATTTGGTGAGCATCCACAGCGAGCGTTCAAATATATCGAACAAGGACTTTCGAAAGAACAAATTCTGGAAAAAACTGGGCTATCGCTTGGCGTAAAAGACGCCAGTCTGGCCATTGAAGAAGGCGAGATATTTGTCATCATGGGATTATCCGGCTCGGGTAAATCCACAATGGTACGCCTTCTCAATCGCCTGATTGAACCCACCCGCGGGCAAGTGCTGATTGATGGTGTGGATATTGCCAAAATATCCGACGCCGAACTCCGTGAGGTGCGCAGAAAAAAGATTGCGATGGTCTTCCAGTCCTTTGCCTTAATGCCGCATATGACCGTGCTGGACAATACTGCGTTTGGTATGGAATTGGCCGGAATTAATGCCGAAGAACGCCGGGAAAAAGCCATTGATGCACTGCGTCAGGTCGGGCTGGAAAATTATGCCCACAGCTACCCGGATGAACTCTCTGGCGGGATGCGTCAACGTGTGGGATTAGCCCGCGCGTTAGCGATTAATCCGGATATTTTATTAATGGATGAAGCCTTCTCGGCGCTCGATCCATTAATTCGCACCGAGATGCAGGATGAGCTGGTAAAATTACAGGCGAAACATCAGCGCACCATTGTCTTTATTTCCCACGATCTCGATGAAGCCATGCGTATTGGCGACCGAATTGCCATTATGCAAAATGGTGAAGTGGTACAGGTCGGCACACCGGATGAAATTCTCAATAATCCGGCGAATGATTATGTCCGTACCTTCTTCCGTGGCGTTGATATTAGTCAGGTATTCAGTGCGAAAGATATTGCCCGCCGGACACCGAATGGCTTAATTCGTAAAACCCCTGGCTTCGGCCCACGTTCGGCACTGAAATTATTGCAGGATGAAGATCGCGAATATGGCTACGTTATCGAACGCGGTAATAAGTTTGTCGGCGCAGTCTCCATCGATTCGCTTAAAACCGCGTTAACGCAGCAGCAAGGTCTTGATGCGGCGCTGATTGATGCGCCGTTAGCAGTCGATGCACAAACGCCTCTTAGCGAGTTGCTCTCTCATGTCGGACAGGCACCCTGTGCGGTGCCCGTGGTCGACGAGGACCAACAGTATGTCGGCATCATTTCGAAAGGAATGCTGCTGCGCGCTTTAGATCGTGAGGGGGTAAATAATGGCTGATCAAAATAATCCGTGGGATACCACGCCAGCGGCGGACAGTGCCGCGCAATCCGCAGACGCCTGGGGTACACCGACGACTGCACCGACTGACGGCGGTGGTGCTGACTGGCTGACCAGTACGCCTGCGCCAAACGTCGAGCATTTTAATATTCTCGATCCGTTCCATAAAACGCTGATCCCGCTCGACAGTTGGGTCACTGAAGGGATCGACTGGGTCGTTACCCATTTCCGTCCCGTCTTCCAGGGCGTGCGCGTTCCGGTTGATTATATCCTCAACGGTTTCCAGCAATTGCTGCTGGGTATGCCCGCACCGGTGGCGATTATCGTTTTCGCTCTCATCGCCTGGCAGATTTCCGGGGTCGGAATGGGTGTGGCGACGCTGGTTTCGCTGATTGCCATCGGCGCAATCGGTGCCTGGTCGCAGGCAATGGTGACTCTGGCGCTGGTGTTAACCGCCCTGCTGTTCTGTATCGTCATCGGTTTGCCGTTGGGGATCTGGCTGGCGAGAAGTCCGCGAGCGGCGAAAATTATTCGTCCACTGCTTGATGCCATGCAGACCACGCCAGCGTTTGTTTATCTGGTGCCAATCGTCATGCTATTTGGTATCGGTAACGTGCCGGGCGTGGTGGTGACGATCATCTTTGCTCTGCCGCCGATTATCCGTCTGACCATTCTGGGGATTAACCAGGTTCCGGCGGATCTGATTGAAGCCTCGCGCTCATTCGGTGCCAGCCCGCGCCAGATGCTGTTCAAAGTTCAGTTACCGCTGGCGATGCCGACCATTATGGCGGGCGTTAACCAGACGCTGATGCTGGCCCTTTCTATGGTGGTCATCGCCTCGATGATTGCCGTCGGCGGGTTGGGTCAGATGGTACTTCGCGGTATCGGTCGTCTGGATATGGGGCTTGCCACCGTTGGCGGCGTCGGGATTGTGATCCTCGCCATTATCCTCGATCGTCTGACGCAGGCCGTTGGGCGCGACTCACGCAGTCGCGGCAACCGTCGCTGGTACACCACTGGCCCTGTCGGTCTGCTGACCCGCCCATTCATTAAGTAACTCTGCACTTGCCCGGTGACGCCGGGCATATCACCCTGCCAAAAAAAGGAATAACAATGCGACATAGCGTACTTTTTGCGACAGCGTTTGCCACGCTTATCTCTACACAAACTTTTGCTGCCGATCTGCCGGGCAAAGGTATTACTGTTAATCCAGTTCAAAGCACCATCACCGAAGAAACCTTCCAGACGCTGCTGGTCAGCCGTGCGCTGGAGAAATTAGGCTATACCGTCAACAAACCCAGCGAAGTAGATTACAACGTTGGCTACACCTCGCTTGCTTCCGGCGATGCAACCTTCACCGCCGTGAACTGGACGCCACTGCATGACAACATGTACGAAGCTGCCGGTGGCGATAAGAAATTTTATCGTGAAGGGGTATTTGTTAACGGCGCGGCACAGGGTTACCTGATCGATAAGAAAACCGCCGACCAGTACAAAATCACCAACATCGCACAACTGAAAGATCCGAAGATCGCCAAACTGTTCGATACCAACGGCGACGGAAAAGCGGATTTAACCGGTTGTAACCCTGGCTGGGGCTGCGAAGGTGCGATCAACCACCAGCTTGCCGCGTATGAACTGACCCATACCGTGACGCATAATCAGGGGAACTACGCGGCGATGATGGCCGACACCATCAGTCGCTACAAAGAGGGCAAACCGGTGTTTTACTACACCTGGACGCCGTACTGGGTGAGTAACGAACTGAAGCCGGGCAAAGATGTCGTCTGGTTGCAGGTGCCGTTCTCCGCACTGCCGGGCGATAAAAACGCCGATACCAAACTGCCGAATGGTGCGAATTATGGCTTCCCGGTCAGCACCATGCATATCGTTGCCAACAAAGCCTGGGCCGAGAAAAACCCGGCAGCAGCGAAACTGTTTGCCATTATGCAGTTGCCAGTGGCAGATATTAACGCCCAGAACGCCATTATGCATGACGGCAAAGCCTCAGAAGGCGATATTCAGGGCCATGTTGATGGCTGGATCAAAGCCCACCAGCAGCAGTTCGATGGCTGGGTGAATGAGGCGCTGGCAGCGCAGAAGTAATTTTTATTCGGGCGGATAAGGCGTTTTTACCTCATCCGCCGCTCTGTACACAATGCCTGATGCGACGCTGACGCGTCCTATCATGCCTACAAACCACATCGCACATTTCAACAAGCTATCTTTCATCCCATATTCATCAACATCCGCTATTATTGATTTCCAGCTTAATCATCACCTGATGAACAAAAATAATGACTAAACCTAATCATGAGCTTAGCCCGGCGCTGATCGTGCTGATGTCTATCGCCACCGGTCTGGCGGTAGCCAGTAACTATTACGCCCAGCCATTGCTCGACACCATCGCGCGTAACTTTTCCCTTTCCGCCAGTTCGGCAGGCTTTATTGTTACCGCCGCGCAATTGGGCTATGCAGCAGGTCTGCTGTTTCTTGTTCCCCTCGGTGATATGTTTGAACGCCGCCGCCTGATTGTCTCGATGACCTTACTGGCAGCGGGCGGTATGTTGATTACCGCCAGCAGTCAGTCGCTGGCGATGATGATCCTCGGTACGGCATTAACCGGTTTATTCTCTGTCGTGGCACAAATTCTGGTTCCGCTGGCAGCGACGCTGGCTTCACCGGACAAACGCGGCAAAGTGGTTGGCACTATTATGAGCGGTCTGCTGTTGGGGATCTTGCTGGCACGGACAGTTGCCGGATTGCTGGCGAATCTCGGCGGCTGGCGCACCGTCTTTTGGGTTGCTTCGGTGTTAATGGCACTGATGGCGCTGGCATTATGGCGTGGTCTGCCACAAATGAAATCAGAAACCCACCTCAACTACCCACAGTTGTTGGGTTCCGTTTTCAGTATGTTTATCAGCGATAAAATTCTGCGTACCCGCGCGTTGCTGGGCTGCCTGACCTTTGCCAATTTCAGCATTCTCTGGACCTCAATGGCCTTTTTGCTTGCCGCTCCACCTTTTAACTACAGCGATGGTGTCATTGGTCTGTTTGGACTTGCGGGAGCTGCCGGAGCGTTGGGCGCTCGTCCGGCGGGCGGTTTTGCCGATAAGGGCAAATCGCACCACACCACAACTTTCGGTCTGCTGCTGCTATTACTTTCATGGCTGGCGATCTGGTTTGGTCACACTTCCGTACTGGCGTTGATTATCGGAATCCTGGTGCTGGATCTCACCGTGCAGGGCGTGCATATCACTAACCAGACGGTAATTTATCGGATACATCCTGATGCGCGCAATCGCCTGACCGCAGGTTACATGACTAGCTACTTTATTGGCGGTGCCGCCGGTTCGCTAATTTCAGCCTCAGCCTGGCAACATGGCGGTTGGGCTGGCGTTTGTCTGGCTGGCGCGACGATTGCCCTGGTTAACTTACTGGTCTGGTGGCGAGGTTTTCATCGTCAGGAAGCCGCAAATTAAGCAATCAGCAACCGTTTTCGTGGCTTTACACTTATAAGGGTGTTAAGAAGCCCATCAGTCTGATAAGGTTAAGATATTCATTCAGTCTATTTATAATATTAACAATCGTTAAGCGTACACTCTATGGAAAGCCCTACTCCACAGCCTGCTCCTGGTTCGGCGACCTTCATGGAAGGATGCAAAGACAGTTTACCGATTGTTATTAGTTATATTCCGGTGGCCTTTGCGTTCGGTCTGAATGCGACCCGTCTGGGATTCTCTCCTCTCGAAAGCGTTTTTTTCTCCTGCATCATTTATGCAGGCGCGAGCCAGTTCGTCATTACCGCGATGCTGGCAGCCGGGAGTAGTTTGTGGGTTGCTGCACTGACCGTCATGGCAATGGATGTTCGCCATGTGTTGTATGGCCCGTCACTGCGTAGCCGTATTATTCAGCGTCTGCAAAAATCGAAAACCGCCCTGTGGGCATTTGGCCTGACGGATGAGGTTTTTGCCGCCGCAACCGCAAAACTGGTACGCAATAATCGCCGCTGGAGCGAGAACTGGATGATCGGCATTGCCTTCAGTTCATGGTCATCGTGGGTATTTGGTACGGTAATAGGGGCATTCTCCGGCAGCGGCTTGCTGCAAGGTTATCCCGCCGTTGAAGCTGCATTAGGTTTTATGCTTCCGGCACTCTTTATGAGTTTCCTGCTCGCCTCTTTCCAGCGCAAACAATCTCTTTGCGTTACCGCAGCGTTAGTTGGTGCCCTTGCAGGCGTAACGCTATTTTCTATTCCCGTCGCCATTCTGGCAGGCATTGTCTGTGGCTGCCTCACTGCGTTAATCCAGGCATTCTGGCAAGGAGCGCCCGATGAGCTATGAGGTTCTGCTGCTTGGGTTACTAGTTGGCGTGGCGAATTATTGCTTCCGCTATTTGCCGCTGCGCCTGCGTGTGGGTAATGCCCGCCCAACCAAACGTGGCGCGGTAGGTATTTTGCTCGACACCATTGGCATCGCCTCGATATGCGCTCTGCTGGTTGTCTCTACCGCACCAGAAGTGATGCACGATACACGCCGTTTCGTGCCCACGCTGGTCGGCTTCGCGGTACTGGGTGCCAGTTTCTATAAAACACGCAGCATTATCATCCCAACACTGCTTAGTGCGCTGGCCTATGGGCTCGCCTGGAAAGTGATGGCGATTATATAACCCACAAGAATCATTTTTCTAAAACAATACATTTACTTTATTTGTCACTGTCGTTACTATATCGGCTGAAATTAATGAGGTCATACCCAAATGGATAGTTCGTTTACGCCCATTGAACAAATGCTAAAATTTCGCGCCAGCCGCCACGAAGATTTTCCTTATCAGGAGATCCTTCTGACTCGTCTTTGCATGCACATGCAAAGCAAGCTGCTGGAGAACCGCAATAAAATGCTGAAGGCTCAGGGGATTAACGAGACGTTGTTTATGGCGTTGATTACGCTGGAGTCTCAGGAAAACCACAGTATTCAGCCTTCTGAATTAAGTTGTGCTCTTGGATCATCCCGTACCAACGCGACGCGTATTGCCGATGAACTGGAAAAACGCGGTTGGATCGAACGTCGTGAAAGCGATAACGATCGCCGCTGCCTGCATCTGCAATTAACGGAAAAAGGTCACGAGTTTTTGCGCGAGGTTTTACCACCGCAGCATAACTGCCTGCATCAACTCTGGTCCGCGCTCAGCACAACAGAAAAAGATCAGCTCGAGCAAATCACCCGCAAATTGCTCTCCCGTCTCGACCAGATGGAACAAGACGGTGTGGTTCTCGAAGCGATGAGCTAACGCGTCATCTCGCTCAAAAATCCAGATTTATAAAAGAAAAAATGACTGGCCAGCATCGCAACATGCTGGCCTTTTTGGCAAGCAGGTCGGCTCAGCCGATGAGTTAAGAAGATCGTGGAGAACAATATGAGCGCAAATGCGGAGACTCAAACCCCGCAGCAACCGGTAAAGAAGAGCGGCAAACGTAAGCGTCTGCTCCTCCTTCTCACCTTGCTCTTTATAATTATTGCCGTAGCGATAGGGATTTATTGGTTTTTGGTACTGCGTCATTTCGAAGAAACCGATGACGCATATGTGGCAGGGAATCAGATTCAAATTATGTCTCAGGTGTCTGGCAGCGTGACGAAAGTCTGGGCCGATAACACCGATTTTGTAAAAGAAGGCGACGTGCTGGTCACTCTCGACCCGACAGATGCTCGCCAGGCGTTTGAAAAAGCCAAAACTGCACTGGCTTCCAGCGTTCGCCAAACCCACCAGCTGATGATTAACAGCAAACAGTTGCAGGCGAATATTGAGGTGCAGAAAATCGCCCTCGCGAAAGCACAAAGCGACTACAACCGCCGTGTGCCGCTGGGCAATGCCAACCTGATTGGTCGCGAAGAGCTGCAACACGCCCGCGACGCCGTCACCAGTGCCCAGGCGCAACTGGACGTCGCGATTCAACAATACAATGCCAATCAGGCGATGATTCTGGGGACTAAACTGGAAGATCAGCCTGCCGTGCAACAGGCTGCCACCGAAGTACGTAACGCCTGGCTGGCGCTGGAGCGTACTCGTATTGTCAGTCCGATGACCGGTTATGTCTCCCGCCGCGCGGTACAGCCTGGGGCGCAAATTAGCCCAACGACGCCGCTGATGGCGGTCGTTCCAGCCACCAATATGTGGGTGGATGCCAACTTTAAAGAGACGCAGATTGCCAATATGCGTATCGGTCAGCCGGTCACCATCACCACCGATATTTACGGCGATGATGTGAAATACACCGGTAAAGTGGTTGGTCTGGATATGGGCACAGGTAGCGCGTTCTCACTGCTTCCAGCGCAAAATGCGACCGGTAACTGGATCAAAGTCGTTCAGCGTCTGCCTGTGCGTATCGAACTGGACCAGAAACAGCTGGAGCAATATCCGCTGCGTATCGGTTTGTCCACGCTGGTGAGCGTCAATACCACTAACCGTGACGGTCAGGTACTGGCAAATAAAGTACGTTCCACACCGGTAGCGGTAAGCACCGCGCGTGAAATCAGCCTGGCACCTGTCAATAAACTGATCGACGATATCGTAAAAGCTAACGCTGGCTAATCCAGAGGTGCGTGTGATGCAACAGCAAAAACCGCTGGAAGGCGCGCAACTGGTCATTATGACGATTGCGCTGTCACTGGCGACATTCATGCAGGTGCTGGACTCCACCATTGCTAACGTGGCGATCCCCACTATCGCCGGGAATCTGGGCTCATCGCTCAGCCAGGGAACGTGGGTAATCACTTCTTTCGGGGTGGCGAATGCCATCTCGATCCCGCTTACCGGCTGGCTGGCAAAGCGCGTCGGGGAAGTGAAACTGTTCCTTTGGTCCACCATCGCCTTTGCTATTGCGTCGTGGGCGTGTGGTGTCTCCAGCAGCCTGAATATGCTGATCTTCTTCCGCGTGATTCAGGGGATTGTCGCCGGGCCGTTGATCCCGCTTTCGCAAAGTCTATTGCTGAATAACTACCCGCCAGCCAAACGCTCGATCGCGCTGGCGTTGTGGTCGATGACGGTGATTGTCGCGCCAATTTGCGGCCCGATCCTCGGCGGTTATATCAGCGATAATTACCACTGGGGCTGGATATTCTTCATCAACGTGCCGATTGGCGTGGCGGTGGTGTTGATGACACTGCAAACTCTGCGCGGACGTGAAACCCGCACCGAACGGCGGCGGATTGATGCCGTGGGGCTGGCACTGCTGGTTATTGGTATCGGCAGCCTGCAGATTATGCTCGACCGCGGTAAAGAGCTGGACTGGTTTTCATCACAGGAAATTATCATCCTTACCGTGGTGGCGGTGGTGGCTATCTGCTTCCTGATTGTCTGGGAGCTGACCGACGATAACCCGATAGTCGATCTGTCGTTGTTTAAGTCGCGCAACTTCACCATCGGCTGCTTGTGTATCAGCCTCGCGTATATGCTCTACTTCGGCGCTATTGTTCTGCTGCCGCAGTTGTTGCAGGAGGTCTACGGTTACACGGCGACCTGGGCAGGTTTGGCCTCTGCGCCGGTAGGGATTATTCCGGTGATCCTGTCGCCGATTATCGGCCGCTTCGCGCATAAACTGGATATGCGGCGGCTGGTAACCTTCAGCTTTATTATGTATGCCGTCTGCTTCTACTGGCGTGCCTATACCTTTGAACCAGGTATGGATTTTGGCGCGTCGGCCTGGCCGCAGTTTATCCAGGGGTTTGCGGTGGCCTGCTTCTTTATGCCGCTGACCACCATTACGCTGTCTGGTTTGCCACCGGAACGACTGGCGGCGGCATCGAGTCTCTCCAACTTTACGCGAACGCTGGCGGGGTCTATCGGCACGTCGATAACCACGACCATGTGGACCAACCGCGAGTCGATGCACCATGCGCAGTTGACTGAGTCGGTAAACCCGTTCAACCCGAATGCCCAGGCGATGTACAGTCAACTGGAAGGGCTTGGGATGACGCAACAGCAGGCATCAGGCTGGATTGCCCAGCAGATCACCAATCAGGGGCTGATTATTTCCGCCAATGAGATCTTCTGGATGTCAGCCGGGATATTCCTCGTCCTGCTGGGGCTGGTGTGGTTTGCTAAACCGCCATTTGGCGCAGGTGGCGGCGGAGGCGGTGCGCACTAAGTACAACTAAGCCAGTTCATTTGAACTGGCTTTTTTCAATTAATTGTGAAGATAGTTTACTGACTAGATGTGCAGTTCCTGCAACTTCTCTTTCGGCAGTGCCAGTTCTTCGTTGCTGTTGATGCGTACGTCACGTTCCAGAATGCTACGCGCAATATCCTGCGCTTCCTGCAACGAGTGCATCTGGTAAGTGCCACACTGGTAGACGTTCAGTTCCGGGATCTGATTCTGATCCTGCACTTTCAGCACGTCTTCCATTGCCGCTTTCCAGGCATCAGCAACACGCTGCTCATCTGGCGTACCAATCAGACTCATATAAAAACCGGTGCGGCAGCCCATTGGCGAGATATCGATAATCTCTACACCATTACCGTTAAGATGGTTACGCATAAAACCAGCAAACAGGTGCTCCAGGGTATGGATCCCTCTTTCTGGCATCACTTCTTTGTTCGGCACGCAGAAGCGCAGATCGAACACGGTGATTGCGTCGCCATGCGGGGTGTTCATTGTTTTCGCCACCCGAACTGCAGGCGCTTCCATCCGGGTATGATCGACTGTGAAGCTATCTAACAACGGCATTTAGCCACCTCCGGTAATTTTTTTAAAAATTTTCTGAACTCTTTCTTCCCAGGCGAGTCTGAGTATATGAAAGACGCGCATTTGTTATCATCATCCCTGAATTCAGAGATGAAATTTTGGCCACTCACGAGTGGCCTTTTTCTTTTCTGTCAGGCGTGTTTTTCCAGCCACACCGCAAACGGTTCGGTATCAGCGGCTTCCATTTCCTGCTGACGGCGTTCAGACGCCTCGCGCTCGGCTACAAAATCCTCTTCGCGCAGAATTTCCAGCGGCTCTTCACGCAGCAGATTACGGTAGGCTTCTGCAAATGCTTTGCCTGTTCCGCCAATACCAGTATCAATCATAGACCTTAAGATACGGGCAGAGAAAGTCAGATCGGGATTATCGAAGCAGGCGACCAGTTCATCACACACTTTCTGATACGCTTCGCCGCCGTTAATGCTATCCAGCGTTTGCGCGACGCGTTTCAGATCGCGGAACAGATCTTTACCCACCTGCGGTAACGGGAACTGTGCGGTTTCGCAGCCGATACCCAGCGTCAGACCCGGTTTGCGACCTTCGAGGATCACCCGGTTCCAGTTAACGCGTGTACAGGCAAGTTCGCTACTGCTCATTTCCGGTGCATCAGCCAGCGCACACCAGACCATAAACAGGTCGAGGAATCGCACCTGCTGTTCATCTACACCAATCGGCGAGAACGGGTTGATGTCCAGCGAACGCACTTCAATATATTCAATACCGCCACGTAACAGCGCATCAGAAGGCGACTCGCCGCTGCGGGTAACGCGTTTTGGACGAATCGGCGCGTACAGTTCGTTTTCAATCTGCAGCACGTTGCTGTTGATTTGCAGCCTCTTACCGTCTTTCTCAATACCAATCTTCGCGTACTCTTCCGATGGCGTTTTGATTGCCTGTTTAAGGCCCGCTACGTACTCGTAAAGATCGTTGAAGGTAATACCAAGATTGCTTTGCGATTTATTGGTATAGCCGAGATCGCTCAAACGAAGAGAGGTCGCATACGGCAGGTAATACATACCGCACTCGGTTTTCTCAAACGGCAGCGATGTTGGTTTTCCTTGCAGGAAAGAAGAACAAATCGCCGGAGACGCGCCAAACAGATAAGGAATGACCCAACCGAAACGATAGTAATTGCGGATAACGCGGAAATAGCCCGCAGAAATTTTCTCTTTGCCATCAGCGCCCGAGATATCACCACACTTCGCTTGCCAGAATGGCATTGGCAAAGAGAAATTGTAGTGCACGCCGGAAATGGTTTGCATCAGCGCGCCATAGCGATTTTTCAGCCCTTCACGATACAGCGTTTTAAAGCGTCCGGTGTTAGAAGTGCCGTACTGTGCCAGTTCGATGTCCTGACCTTCTGCGATGTAGCATGGCATACTTAACGGCCACATCCGCTCATCGCCCATATTGCGCGCCGTATAACGATGCAGATCGCGCATAAAGGTCAGCATATGTTCAATATCACCATCCACTGGTGTAATGAATTCCAGCAATGCTTCCGCAAAATCGGTAGTAATCCATTTGTGCGTCAGTGCGGAACCTAATGCTTCAGGATGACCTGTTGTTGCCAGTGTGCCATCAGCATTAACACGCAAAGTTTCGCGCTCCAGCCCACGCTGTATCCCCTTTAACGCCTGAGGATGTTTTTCCAGCCAGGCCAGCGCCTGTGATACGTCCGGGATCAAATTGACCTCCCGCCTGTCAAAATCGTTTTAATTAGCATAACTGTAATGGTGACCATATGTGCAGGCCTACAATTAGTGCCACCACATCATGCCCTGAACGGTCGCTGCTGCAACTGCAACATAGCGTAACGCTTTACCAAGGCACAAAAAAAAGATTACCGGTCCCCACGAGATGCGCATCCATCCCGCTAACAGACACAGTAAATCGCCAACCACGGGCATCCAGCTTAATAATAGCGTGACTGCACCATAGCGTTTCAGCCAGCCGGTAGCTTTCTCTTGCCAGCGCGATGTTTTACGCAATGGAAAGAAACGCCCAAGGATAACGTTAGTTAACCCTCCAAGGCTATTACCCATTGTTGCTGTTAAAACTAAAACCCAGGGATGACTGATCCCGGAAAGCAACATTGCCACCAGCACGACTTCGGAGTTGCCGGGTAATAGTGTAGCGCTGAGAAAACTACTGGCAAACAACGAGAAAAGCGATAACGCTTCACTCACAGCAAGCGAACATCCACAGCGTCCATGCCTGCTGCACGGGCCGCCTGAATACCGAAATCGGCATCTTCAAAGACCACACACTGCGTCGGTTGCACGCCCATACGCTGCGCGCACAACAAAAATGTGTCTGGCGCGGGTTTATGGTGTTTGACGTGATCGGCAGCGACGACGGCGTCAAAATAATGGCGTAATCCCAGGTGCGCCAGCAATGCCTCAGCGATGGCGCTTTCACTCCCCGTTCCTACAGCCATTGGGCGACGACCATGCCAACTTTTCACCACATCAACAAGAGGAAGCGGTTCGACGCTATCCAGCAGCATACTTCTTACTGCTTCTGTTTTTTCACGCGCTAACGCATGCGGGTCGAGATCGGCCTGATTCAGCTCAATAATTGCCTGAGCAATACGCCAGGTGGGCGATCCATTAAGCGCAATCATCGCCTGAATATCGTACTGAAGACCGTAGTGCCCTAATACTTCGCGCCACGCTTTACGGTGCGTAGGCTCCGTATCCAGGATTGTGCCATCCATATCAAAAATTAAACCTGCATAACGCTCGTACATGGTCTTCTCGCAAGTCGAAAAATATGACGCTACTTTAGCGTAATTGCTTGATTTTGTCGCTGATGGCGAAGGAGAAGAAAATTCAGGAAATGGATAAAGGAGTTATTTAGAAATGAGATATTTTTGAAGGAAATTTTTTGGAGAAGATGGTGCATCCGGGAGGATGACTCACTGACGTTCGCCCTTCGGGCCGTTGCTGGCGCAACGTTATCCTTCCTGGTGCCTGCGGTTAATACCGCTATCTCTTCGATACCTTCATTGCTGAAGGTTACGGAGAATATGGTGCATCCGGGAGGATTCGAACCTCCGACCGCTCGGTTCGTAGCCGAGTACTCTATCCAGCTGAGCTACGGATGCATCGGGAAACTTACTTTACTGCAGATTTTTTGATACCGCTACTAAAGCCGTATCAAGTAAGAGATGGTGCATCCGGGAGGATTACTCGCCTTGCGGCTCGCCCTTCGGGCCGTTGCTAAAGCAACGTTATCCTCCCTGGTGCCTGCGGTTATTACCGCCACCTCTTCCATACCTTCATCGCTGAAAGTACGTAGAATATGGTGCATCCGGGAGGATTCGAACCTCCGACCGCTCGGTTCGTAGCCGAGTACT